>ERZ802830.483-NODE-483-length-39650-cov-7.74603_pt1 | contig 39650 bp, 41 predicted proteins | sample MGYA00345654_ERZ802830 | MGnify/ENA primary metagenome ERZ802830 (study PRJEB30503, sample SAMEA104212375) | marine metagenome | biome: Westerlies Biome; feature: [SRF] surface water layer (ENVO:00010504) within the epipelagic zone...; material: water... | reverse complement strand
CGTAGCCAAGCACTCTAATCCAACTGAGCTACGGGCGCGATTATTAAATTTTCCGTGCTTCTTCAGGCAACATTACAGGGATGCCATCTTTAATTGGGTAAGCTAAACCTGATTCTTCAGAAAATAGCTCATTTGTATCTTCATTTAAAGTCAAAGGTCCTTTTGATACTGGACAAACCAAAATATCAAGTAATTTTTTATCTATAGCTGCCATAGCTCGAAAGTATACATGATGAATGAAATTTTGTTTATATATGTTATCTTAATGCTTTAATTTGCATCTAATAATGAATTCAATACAGTTAATAGCTCTTAATGATTTTCCTTCTATAGAACCATATGATGATTTAGTTAAGATCATACTTAAATCAATTAATTCTAATAACATCTCCATTGACGATAGAGATGTTATTGTCATTGCTCATAAGATAGTCTCTAAGGCAGAAAACAGATACTTAGATTTAAATAAAATTGATGTATCTGAAGATGCTAAAAATTTAGCTATTGATTTAAATAAAGATGCAGGATTAATACAAGCAATTATAAATGAGTCTAATAAAATTCTATCAACTGATAAAAATGTTGTAATAGTTGAGCACAAACTAGGATTTATAAACATTAATGCTGGAATAGATCTATCAAACATTCCTCGATCTGATAACATCGCATTACTGCTTCCAGAAGATCCATCAAAAAGTGCTAAAAATCTTAGTGAGGATCTATCTAAAGCATTAAATAAGGATATTTCAATTATTATATCTGATTCAATGACCAGACCTTATAGGTCTGGAATCGTTAATTTTGCATTAGCAAGTCATAATCTACCAAGCCTAATAGATTTAAAAGGCAAGGAAGACATGTACGGCAATAAGTTAAAAGGAACTGAAGTTGCTGTCGCTGATGAATTGGCATCCGCTTCGGGGCTTCTAATGGGTCAAGCTAATGAAATGAAACCTGTAATACTTGTTAAGGGATTTAATAAAAGTTCTTATGAAGTTAATAATGCATTTAATTTAATTGTAAGTGAAAACGATGACCTATACAGATAATACTTAATACATATAATTAATTTATGAAATTAAGTATAAATTTAAACAAAATAGCACTACTTAGAAATGCAAGGGGTGAAAATTATCCTGATTTAAAATATTTTGCTAAAAAAGCAATTGATTTGGGTGTTGATGGCTTAACTCTTCATCCAAGACCTGACCATCGACACGCAACAAGCCATGATGTAATTGAGCTTTCAAAGTTAGCTAGAGATGAAGGGGTTGAGTTTAATATAGAGGGCAATCCATTTTCAAAACCTTATAATGAATTCTTAGGTTTTTGTGAATTAGTGCAAATGATAATACCTGACCAAATTACTCTTGTTCCAGATACTATTAATCAAATAACATCAGACCATGGATGGTCGCCTGGTTCTCATGATGAAGATTTAAAAAAAATTATCCAATTACTAAAAGAGAAATCAAAGAACTCAAAAATAAGTTTATTTATTGATGACATGAATGGAGTTAAGTATGCTGCAGAAATGAATGCAGATTTAATTGAAATTCATACGGGAAAGTTTTCAAACTCTATTAATAATGGTGATATCTCTATTCTTAATGAAGTTCAAGAAATAATTGATAGCGCTCTTAATCATAATTTATTAATCAATGCTGGCCATGATCTAAATCTAACTAATTTACATTATTTAGTAGAAATGGGTAATATAAATGAAGTATCAATAGGGCATGCGATTATAATAGATTCGTTACATTATGGTTTTGAAGAAACGATATTAAAATATTTGAATATTATTAGGAATTAAAATGGATTTAGAAGACAAATTAAAAGAACAGATTAAAGAAAACAGTGTTTTGATCTATATGAAAGGAACACCATATGAGCCTCAATGTGGCTTCTCAGCGAGGACAGTACAAATATTAATTGAATGCGAATCACAATTTAGTTATGTTGACGTTATTGCAAATAGTGATGTAAGAGTTTCATTGCCAAAAGTATCAGATTGGCCCACCTTTCCTCAAGTATTTATTAACGGCGAGTTAGTTGGCGGTGCAGATATTATTGCTCAAATGCATGAAAGTGGTGAGCTTAAAAAGCTTATTGATTCTATTGAATCTTAAGAATCGTATTTATTTACAATAGAACAGAATACTTTGGCAGTTACATCGCTGTCGTATGCTGCAGAGTGAGCTTCATCATTATCGTAATCGATATCTAATTCATTACAAATTCTTGCCAAGACAGTCTGACCTGTTGCAAGGACTCCTAATGAAACGGTATCAATAACTGAAAATTTATGAAAGGGAGTTTTTTTAATCTTATTTCTTTTGTAAGCAGCCGTTAAGAATGAGCTATCAAAGTGTGCATTGTGACCAACTAAAATAGCTCTTGAGCATTCATATTTATTTTTAGTTTTATTTATTATCTTAAATAAATCATTCAAAGCATCAATTTCACTTACGGAAACTCTTAAGGGATGATCAAGTTTAATTTTAGTAAATTCTAATGATTCTTTTTCGACAACAGAGCCTTCAAATGGAGTAATGTGATGTCTATGAGTTTCACCAACAACTAGTTTATTATTTCTTTCTTCAATCAAGGTTATTGCAATTTCTAAGATTGCATTAGTATCAGGATCAAAACCTCCAGTTTCAATATCTACAACTACCGGCAGGTATTTTCTAAATCTACTTTTTAACACCAAGTTTTTCTTGTAGTTTAGAATTTGAAGTTGTGTAACCAAACGGAACTCGCTCACCAGGATTTATTCTTCTGTAAGCTTCTTGAACTGCTAATGTTGTTTCATGAAATCCAGAAAGTATTAAATCTAATTTTCCTGGATAATCGTTAATATCACCAACAGCAAATATTCCTTTCTTATTAGTTTGATAGTTTTCTGTGTTTACCGATATCTTTTTACCATTAAGCTCTAACTCCCACTCTAATAATGGACCTAGTTTTTTATTTAATCCAAATAAAAATATTAATTCATCAGCATCATGACTTTCAATTTCATTAGATTCAAAGTTTTTTAACTTTACGCCTTCAACTTTATCTTTTCCCTCAATCGAATCAATAAGATATGGGGTAAGTAAATTGATCTTTCCATTATTAACAAGATCTCTCATAATTTCTTCAGTATGTTGGGCACCTCTAAAAGCGTCTCTTCTATGAACCAATGAAATTGATTTTGCTATTTTTGATAACTCAACCGTCCAGTCAAGTGCTGAGTCACCACCACCAAAAATAAAAATATTTTTATCTTTATATTGGTCTACAGATCGAACAGCATAAGAAACCCCATTATTTATGAATTGGTCAGGATTATCTATATTTGGTGGTCTTCTTGGTTCAAACGATCCTGCACCGGCTGCTATAAAGACATTTTTAGAGACAAATTTATTATCCTCAGTTGTTATTACTTCCCAATAATTATCATCGCCATTATTTATTTCATTTAATGAATCAACCCTTTGATTTAAATATAGTTCATAACTAAAGGGTTTGATTTGCTTTATTAATGCATCTACATGCTCTTGAGCGGTCTGATATGGAACACCTGGAATATCATATATTGGCTTTTCTGGATATAACTCAGCACACTGGCCACCAGGCTTATCAAGATTATCAATTAAAATACAATTTAGACCTAAAAGACCTGCTTCAAATACGGTAAATAAACCAACAGGACCCGCTCCAATTATAATAATATCTTTTGTTTCCATTATCTTACTTTCATTCCAGGTTCAGCTCCTTCATCTGGAGAGACTAAATAGATACCATCATCATTACTTGATGCAAGTACCATGCCTTCAGATAAACCAAATTTCATCTGACGTGGCGCAAGATTATTAACAAGTACGACCATTCTATTATTTAAATCTTCAGGCTTATATGAACTTTTTATACCAGCAAATACAGTTCGTGTTCCATATTCACCAACATTTAAAGTTAATTGTAATAATTTGTCAGCTCCATCAACATCCTCAGCTTTGATTATTTTAGCTACTCTTAGATCAATCGATGAAAATTGATTTATGTCTATTATATTTTGATTGTCCATATCTTCTTCCTCAGGAATTATTAATGGTTCAAGCCTATTTAGCAATGGCTTGTAGTTATTTATTTGTCCATCTAATATATTTTCAATATCATCAAAGGAACAACTTTTTAAGTCTAAGAATTCAAAAGCTTTTTTAGTTAAATTAGGAATTATAGGATTTAGATAAATACTAATAATCTTAAATGCATTTAATGCTGTTGAACAAACATCCACTGACTCATTTAAATCTTTCTTCCACGGAGTCTCTTTGTTAATATATTTATTAACTTTGTCCGCTAACTCCATAATTAATCTTACTAATTGCGAATATTTTCTATTTTCATATAAATTAACTATATTTGATCTCTCATCAATTAAAGTTTTTATGAGATCTTTGTTAATATTTTTAGATAATTTATTGTCATTTTTTTTAAGAAATGAGGAAGTTCTGGATGCAATATTTAGATATTTGCCAACTAAGTCAGAATTAATCTTCTGTACATAATCATCAAAATTCAGATCTATATCTTCAACCTTGTCATTTAATTTTGCTGCAAAATAATATCTTAATGTTTCTGGATCGCAAATTGATGCAAAATTCTTAGCTAAGATTCCAGTTCCTTTAGATTTTGACATTTTTTCACCATTTACGGTTAAGAATCCATGAACAAAAATTCCGTCAGGAAGTTTAAAATTAGCAGAACTTAATAATGCAGGCCAAAATAAACCATGAAAATAGGCAATATCTTTACCTATAAAATGAAAAATCTCATAATCAGAATCAGGCGACCACACTTGTCTTGTATCAATATTATTAACTTTAAACCAATTATCCATGGATGCTATATATCCAATTGGAGCATCTACCCATACATAAAAATATTTATTTATCTCGTCTGGTATTTTGAATCCAAAATAAGGCTCATCTCTTGATATATCCCATTTTTTAAGGTCATCTGAAAGCCACTCTTTTAATTTATTTTTAATAGGAGCTTGGAGATCTGATTCATTTAAAAACTCTTTTAATACGTCTATTTTTTTTGGTAAATCAAAAAAGATATGTTCACTGTCTTTCTTGACTGGAGTTGAGTTTGATATTATTGATACTGGATCTTTAATTTCTAGAACATCATAACTTGCGCCACATACACTGCAATTATCACCATGTTGATCTGGTGCGCCGCATTTTGGACAGCTTCCTTTAACAAATCTATCTGATAAAAACATTTGTTCTTTTTCATCAAAAAGTTGTTGAACTATTTGTTTTGAAATTAAATTATTTTCTTTAGCTTTTATGTAAATCTCTTCAGAGAAAGTTTTATTTTCATCGCTATGAGTTGAATAAAAATTTGTAAAATTTATACCGTATAGTTCATATGTTGTCTTATGGTCTTCATAAACATCTTTAATTAACTCCTCAGGACTAATATTCATTTCTTTTGCCTTTAACATTACTGGAGTACCGTGAGTATCATCAGCACAGAAGAACAAACATTCATGACCATTTAAATTTTGATATCTTGTCCATATATCTGTTTGAACTGCTTCTAATATATGCCCCAAGTGCAATGGTGCATTTGCATAGGGGAGGGCTTGCGTGACAAGTATCTTTCTCAATTTTTTTGTAGGTTTGTCCATGTATTATCTGTATTATATGTGAAAATTATTGTTTTATATGGGCATAAAAAAAATTATTGCATTTGGATCAGCTAAAGGTGGTGTTGGTAAAAGCTCTATAACTGCTTCGATTGCAATAGGGTTATCTAAAAAATACAAGGTTGGTATCCTAGATGCCGATATTTATGGACCAAATCAAGATATATTATTTCAGATAAACGAAAAGCCAGATCTCGATAACACAAAATCAATCATTCCTATTAAAAGAAAGGATATAGAAATTGTTTCAATGGGGTTTATATTAGATTCAAATACTTCAGCGACCTGGAGGGGGCCGATGTTAAGTGGAGCTATTAAACAAATCATAAACTCCTCAAAATGGGGTAATCTAGATTTTCTTTTAATAGATATGCCGCCAGGTACAGGTGATTCATATTTGACTATATTTGATGAATTATCTGTTGATCATTTTATTCTTATTACATCTTCCAATAAATTATCAATATCAGACTCTAGAAGAACAATATCAATGTTAAATAAATTAGAAATTAATATTCTGGGTTATATTGAAAATGATATTTTAGGTATGAGTAATAGCAAAACTGGCAATTTATTTTTTAAAGATAATATTAATAATCTAGGCATTTATAATTTTAATAAAAATATATATGACTTTAATCCAGATTATAATAATCCTGATAATGATGAAATAATTAGCATATTAGAGAAAATTATCTAAATTTATGAAATACGTATTATTGATAACTCTTTTTATCACAACAAATATTTCCTCTGAAGAGGTCAATGATCCTTTTGAGAATATTAATAGAGCAACTTTTGAATTTAATGAAAAACTTGATTCCACTATTGTTAAACCTATTGCGCAAACATATTCAAAATTCCCACCAAGATTAAAGAATGGTGTCACAAATTTTTTTAATAACCTTGAGGAAGTTGATACCTTTATAAATCAATTTCTTCAAGGAAAACCAAAAGAATCAGTAAATGATCTTTCAAGATTTATTATTAATAGCACAATAGGTCTTGGTGGTTTTATTGATGTTGCATCCAAGTTAGGTTTAGAGCGTCATGAAGAAGACTTTGGACAGACATTAGCTGTATGGGGTGTTGGTCAGGGACCATACATCATGCTCCCATTTCTGGGGCCTTCAACCTTAAGAGATACTCTAAGTAGACCAGTTTCATCTGTATTGTCAGTTACTTTTCATATGACAGAAAGTGACGTTAATATTGCATTAAAATCTATAGATGCTCTAGAAACTAGAGAGCGATTACTTGAAGTTGAATCACTTCTTTCAGGTGATAAATATGCCTTCGTCAAAGATGCATATTTACAATCAATCTATTATGAGATTAAGGATGGAATTAATGTTGAAGATGAATTTACTGATGATATGGATGATTTTTTAATAGATTAATAGTTTTTCTAAATCCTTTTTATTATTCAGTGTCAAACAGTTGCTTTTTATAATTTCAAGAATTTTAATTCGAAATGATTTAGCGTACTGATCTCCTCTTGATAATCCAAATAAGTGTTTCATCATTCTTCCTAAGTCGTGTCCTTCTGATAGTTTTCTTTCAACATACTCTAAATAAATACTTAATATCTCTTTTTTTGACTCTATTATTGATGACTCATTATAAAATTCTGTTTCTACATTCTTCAACATGAAAGGATTTTCATATGCCGCTCTTCCAATCATAACTCCATCGACTTGCTTTAAATGATTATGTGATTCTTCTAGCGTCTTAATGCCTCCATTAATGATTATTTCTAATTCTGGGAAATCTTTTTTTAATTTATATACATAATCATATTTAAGAGGGGGTATCATTCTATTTTGTCTTGGACTAAGACCAGTAAGAATGCCATTTCGTGCATGAATAATAAATATATTTATGCCTGATTCTTTAACAATAGAAATAAAATTATGAAGAAATTCATATGATTCGTTATCATCAATACCTAGTCTGCATTTTATTGACACAGGTATACTTACAGCATTCTGCATACTTTCCAGACAGTCTTTTACAAGATCTGGCTTTAGCATCAAGCATGCTCCAAAACTACCTTTTTGCACTCTATTTGAAGGGCATCCAACATTAAGATTTATTTCATCATATCCATATTGCTCACACTTTTTTGAGGACTCAACGAGATCATTTATATCTGATCCTCCAAGTTGAACGCCAACAGGATGTTCTTCTGAATTAAATTCTAATTGATCGTAACATTTACCATAAATTAATGAGCCTGTTGCAATCATTTCTGTATAAAGAAATATTTTCTTTGAAATAAGTCTTAAGAGATATCTATCATGCATATCTGTGTATTGCATCATAGGTGCAACACATAGCTTATGGCTAATCTGTTCAGTCATTCTCTATAAAAAAATATTTATCGATATGTATCCAACAATTGATAAAACAATAGTATAGGGGAGCGCCATATAAACCATTCTTAGATAGGACAAGCTTATTAAAGGTGCGAGCGATGAAGTTAATAAAAATAAAAAAGCAGCTTGCCCATTTGGTGTAGCAACACTTGGTATATTTGTTCCCGTATTAATTGCAATTGCAAGATTATTAAATTGCTCAAGCGTTATAACATTATTATCATATGCAGTTTTTACCTCATTGATATAAATTGTTGCTACAAATACATTATCACTAATGGCCGAGAGAAATCCATTAGCTACAAAGAACAAAGAAGGTTGTGTTGAAGGGTCCTGCGCTAGAACATAATTTATAACTGGAGTGAATAAATGTTGATCATGTATAACACTGACAATTGCAAAAAATACTGCTAATAATGCTGTAAAGGGTAATGCTTCATGAAAAGCTTCACCAAGTTTATGTTCTTCAGTAATACCTTTAAAGGCTGTTAACAAAATAATTACACTTAGACCAATTAAACCAACTGCTGCAAGATGCAGAGCTAAAGCTACAACTAAAAATAATGCTACTATTATTTCAATAAAAAGTTCAGCTTTATCTTTTGAAGTTATATTTTCATTTCTATAAACAGCATAATCATTAAATATCCCTCTAATATTTGAAGGGAGTTGATTTCCAAAACCAGCTATCGAAAATTTTTCAATTAAAACACATGTGATTATCCCTGCAAAAAAAACTGGCATTGTGATTGGTGCCATTCTTAAAAAGAATTCAGTAAATTCCCAACCTGCAATGGTCGCAATTAATAAATTTTGTGGTTCTCCAACTATAGTGCAAACACCACCTAAAGCTGTTCCAACAGCTCCATGCATTACAAGATCTCTTAAGAATCCTTTAAATTTTTCAAGTTCCTCAATCGATACAGGATTCAAAGCTCCATCATTATGATAATCATGTGATTGATCAGAAAAATTTTTTCCAGATGCCACAGTATGATAAATTCTATAAAAACCTATTGTTACTCCTATCAGAACAGCTGTAACAGTTAAGGCATCTAAGAATGCTGACAACACTGCTGCCGAAATACAAAACATTAAAGAGAGAGTTGTCTTTGATCGAACATTTAACAATAGTTTTGTGAATATTGTTAACATCAAATTTTTCATAAAATAAATACCAGCCACCATAAACACTAGTAATAAAATTACTTCAAGATTATTTTCTATTTCATGAAAAACAGACTTAGTTGAAGTTAGTCCTAAAACTATTGCCTGCAGAGCGAGTAAACCACCCGGTTGAAGAGGATAGCAATTAAGTGCTAAAGCAAGGGTAAATATAAATTCAATTAAAAACACCCAACCAATAATAAAATTTCCATCTAGCCCAACAGAGTTAAGTATAAATAATAATATTGGGTTAATAACTAAGAAACTGATTATGATAGACTTGTACCATCCTGGAGCACTACCTAGGAATAAATTTTGTATTTCTTTTAACATGGGTCTTATTTTAAACTGATTTATTATGAATTTTGAAAGATTTTTAGATATTAATATTAAAGATGATAATTCATTTATCGTATTTAAGGATAATAAAATTTTATACGAACCAGAGTTAAAAACTTTCTTGCTTGATGGCAAATTTTTAGATATTGATTTTAATAACTCAACACTTATTGGTATTGCCAAAAATAATGACACCAATATCTATGGATTAGATATAACTAAATGCAGTAACAATATAAATATTGGTTATAAAGACATAAATGAATTAGATACAAGACACTTACTTTCAATCTTAAAACCTGATGAAATTGTATTAATGGGAAGAGCAAATCAATTATTACATTGGATTAAAAGTAATAAATATTCTGGTTATTCAGGTGAGTTAAATAAATTTGATTCAAAAGAACAAAGTTTATTTTGTCCAACATCTTCTGCAATGATTTATCCATCTATATCGCCTTGTGTGCTAGCTATGGTAATCAGAGATGACGAGATTCTTCTTGCAAGAAATAATATGTTTCCTAAAGGCTTGTATAGTGTTTTAGCAGGTTTTGTTGAAGTCTCAGAGTCAGCTGAAGAAACTGTTAAAAGAGAAGTTCTTGAAGAAGTTAGTATTAATGTTAAAAATATTAAATACTTTGGAAGTCAACCTTGGCCGTTTCCATCACAACTAATGTTAGGTTTCACATGCGAATATGATTCTGGAACCATTAAAGTTGATGAAGATGAAATTGCTGAGGCTGCATGGTATAAAGCTACAGATTTACCATATGTTCCGCCGCAAACAAGTTTATCGGGTCAATTAATCAGTTCTTTTGTCGAGGATCATTCTTAGCCCTCATTGGAATAGCTTTTTTTACTTTCTTTTCTTTAACAATTTCTTTAATTGGCGATTCTTTTTTTACAACTGCTTCATTTTTTCTTTTAGGATCCTTTTTGATATCTTTTTTAATATTTGGTTTCTTAGGTATATCCTTTTTTACCTCTTTATTAACTTTAATGGGTTTTTTTATATTATTATTTTGTGGTTTTGATTTCGTCTTATCTAATGGCTTTGAAGTGTTTGATGATTTCTCAGTCTTTGATTTATTTAAATTTTTATTATTTTTATTTTTAAAGTTCTTTCTAGTATTAGAAGAATTAGATCTAGGTTTGTTATTTCTTCTTATATTTTTTTTAACATTTTTTTTAGTTACTTTTTTATCATCTTCATTTATGCCAGCGAATGATTTTAACCACTTTATTAATCCTTCTTGTTTTCTTTTTGGCATTTTAGGCGGCTTAACTCCGCTAACTAGTGGCTTCATAGCTTTAGATTGGTTTTTGCTATCTCTCCAGTCTGTATCTGGTTCTGGACTATTTGGCGTTAACTTGTATGAATCTTGTAAAGTGGCATCTGAGCTTTTAATTCTTATTACTTTGTAATAAGGTCTTGATTTGTATGGATCTGCTATTACAAGAATCTTAATTTTATTTGTTTTTTCTATGTTAATAATGTCATATCGTTTTTCATTTAACAGATAGCTTGCGACATCTGCAGGCACATAAACATGTATTTCACCTGTATTATCTTTAGCGGCATCTTCGCCAACTATTCTTAAAATTGATTGACCAAGAGACCTAGGACCTCTTACTAAAACGTGCTCTATATCATATGATTCATTTAGTGATGGCCTTAGTCTTTGTCTAGATACTTCTAACAAACCAAATCTAGAAATATTTGATATTTGAACTCTTGCTCTATCTGAATAAACCGCTTTTCTAAAAGCAGATTCAATTTTATTTTGGTTATCTTCATTAGTCATATCAATAAAATCTATGACAACCAATCCTCCAACATCTCTTAGCCGTAGCTGTCTAGCAATTTCTCTAGCTGCCTCAAGATTTGTTTTATAAGCAGTTTCTTCTATATCTTTGCCTTTTGTTGATCTTGCAGAATTTATATCAATGGCAGTCATTGCTTCAGTAGGGTCTATAACGATAGAGCCGCCTGAATTAAGAGATATTTCTCTTTGAAAAGCTAATTCAATTTGTGACTCTATTTGATATCTATTAAATAGGGGTATTTCTTCATTATAAAATTTAACTTTTTCAGCATGATCAGGTATTACAGCTTCTATAAACTCTTTAGCTTCTTGGTAAACTTCATTATCATCTATTAATATTTCTTCAATATCATCTTTAAAGTAATCTCTAACGACTCGCACAATCAATTTATCATCACGAAATATTAATGAGGGTGATGTCGCATTTGGAGCTGTATTATTAATCTCATCCCAAAGTGCAAGTAAGTAAGCCATATCTAAACTAAGTTCTTCTGCCGATCTTCCTAACCCATTAGTACGGACAATCGCACTCATATTGTCAGGAATATTAAGTTTATCTAGTGTATTTTTAATTTGATCTCGCTCTTCGCCACTTATTCTTCTTGATATACCACCTGATCTAGATGAATTTGGAATTAGAACTAGAAAACGACCAGCTAGGCCAATTTGAGTTGTTAGTGCCGCTCCCTTTGATCCTCTTTCTTCTTTTGTAACTTGAACAACAATCTCTTGACCTTCTTGGAGTGTGCAGTTGAATTTACCTTTTTTATCTTTCTTATAGAATTCACTAGATAGGTCTTTAAGAGGTAAGAAACCATGTCTTTCTGATCCAAAATTAACAAATGCAGCATCTAAGCTTGATTCAATTCGCGAAACAGTTGCTTTAAATATACTTCCCTTTAGAAGGGTCTTATCTGGTGATTCTGTATCAAAATCATATAATTTAGCACCATCAACCAGAGCTACGCGAAGTTCATCACCATATGATGAGTTTATTAGAATTCTTTTCATTTTTTCTCCCTATAAATTAGGAAGATAAGTCAGCAGTATGCTTTTCTAAGCTTCTATCAGTTAGTCTTACGTAGTTCTGCTAACTTGATTAACCCATTTAAGGGTTGAAATATTTAACTGTTGTAATTATCTTTCTTTAATTAAACTAGGCATTTCCTAGTTATTTAGGTGTATATCCTATAGATTTGTAATATGTCTGTCAAAAAATTGAAGGTTAATGCTGATAATGAAGGAAGGCGAATAGATAATTATCTATTATCAATTTATAAATCAGTCCCCAAAAGTAAAATTTATAAAATAATTAGAAAAGGTGAAGTTAGGGTTAATTCCTCTAGGATTAAAGCGCATTATAAATTATGCATAAATGATTTGATTCGTATACCACCAAATCTTGATACTAGCGAGACAATAAACAAGATTATTGAAAAAAAGGATATTAAAAATCATATTTCAGATATCTTATATGAGGATGCTAATTATCTAATATTAAATAAAAATAAAGGTATTAGTGTCCATGGTGGAACAAAACACTTCGTGGGTTTGATTGATATTGTTAGAAAGAAATTTGGTGAGAATATAGATTTATGTCATCGGTTAGATAAAGACACTACAGGATGTATAGTATTTGCTAAAAATAAAAAGTCTGTAAAGCATTTCAATGAAACACTAAAAAATCAAAATATCACTAAGACATATAATGCAATTCTAGTTGGCAATCTTAAGAAAAATATAAAAATAGACACGCCCATTTACAAAGAAGATCCACTAAAAATAAAAAATTCATTATCTAAATTTAAAATTATTAAAAATCTAAAAAATTGCACATTTGTTGAAGTTCAAATATATAGCGGAAGAACTCATCAAATTAGGTTACATGCTTCTTCAATAAATCATCCCGTTTTATTTGATGATAAGTATGGTGACCATATTTTTAACAAATCATTAACTAATATAATGACCAAGAAAATAGCACTTCATTCTAAATCTATTATTTTTAAAGACATAAGCTCAAACAAAATCGAAATATATGCAGATTTGCCTCAAAGTTTTAAGATTATGATTGATGAACTTGAATAAAATACCTATTATTATCAATTAAACTTTGTTAGGATAGCGTTTTTTAAAGGGCTTATTTATGGCAGTACAAAAAAGTAAAGTAACAAGATCAAGAAGAGGGCAAAGACGTTCTCATGATGCTTTAAAGAAAAATACATTATCTGTGGATCCGGTTTCTGGAGAAAAGCACTTACGTCATCAAATGACAAAAGATGGCTTTTATAAAGGTAGATTAATAAAAGATTTGCGTAAACCTATTAAAGAAGAGTCTGAAGAAGTAACATCATAGTTATGCCTAGGCATATAACAATTGCATTCCCTGGTCAGGGTTCACAATTTATTGGTATGTTAGATCATTTACCAACAGATTTTATTGATATTTTTAAAGATGAGATTAAAGAATCGTTGAACTTTAATTTATTGGACATTATAAAAAACGGAAGCGAAGAAGATCTTAATAGGACATCTATAACGCAACCTGCAATTTTATTAACTTCATACTTAGAATATCGATTTATTGTAGATAAGTTAAACATTGAACCAAATCTTTTATGTGGTCATTCTTTGGGAGAATATACAGCATTAGTTGCAGCTGAATCTATAAGCCTTAAAGATGCCTTGCAAACGGTTTATAAACGAGGACTATATATGGAGGGTTCATTGTCAGGTTCTATGTACGCAATTTTGAATACCGATAATGAAATCATTGAAGATTGTTGTCTCAAAGCTTCATTAAAATTAAAAAAGATAGTGTCCCCAGCAAATATTAATTCTTCTAAACAGGTTGTTATTGCTGGTGAGAATGAAGCTGTAGAGTTAGCTATAAAGTATTTAAAAGATAACGATGTGAAGAGATGTATTAAACTAAATGTAAGTGTGCCATCTCATTGTGAACTAATGAAAGAGGCAGCGAAAAAACTATCTCTAGTTTTAGAACAAATAAATATACACAATACTAAGTATGAACTGATACATAATTTAGATGCTAAAACGTCTGAGGATATCGCATCGATTAGAAACAAATTAATTATGCAGTTAACACAACCAGTTCAATGGTCAAAAATAATGGCTTATATTAGAACTAAGGACGGAATATTTATAGAATGCGGGCCCAAGAATATATTATGTGGCCTAGCAAAAACTAATGATATTGATAATATATATTCAACTTCATCAAATAATTTTATTAGTGAGATAGAAGAAATATTATGACAAAAGAAAATGTATTTATATCTGGTGCCTCACGTGGAATCGGAAAAGATATTGCACTGCTTTTTGCTAATAATGGTTACAAGGTTATAGGAACCTCAAGAAGCGACTTCAGTATTGATGATAACTTAGATAATTTTATTCCTCTTAAGCTAGATATCACTTCTAGAAATGATATAAAAGATTGTTTTGATTATTTAAAGTCTGAAAATCTATTACCTAATATACTTATAAATAATGCTGGTATAACTGCTGATCAAATTTTTATGAGAATGAAAGATGAAGATTGGGATAATGTAATTGAGACTAATCTCACAGGGACATTTAACTTATCAAAAATCTTTATTAAGAACATGATCAAAAATAAAAGCGGAAGAATAATTAATATTTCATCTGTTTCAGGATTAATGGGAAATCCTGGTCAGGTTAATTATGCATCTTCAAAAGCTGCCTTAACTGGATTTACTAAATCTTTAGCAAAAGAGGTAGGTTCAAGAAATATAACAGTTAATTCAGTTGCTCCAGGATATATAGATACTGATATGACATCATTTTTAGACAATGATGCTAAAGAAAAAATTATTAATAATATTCCTCTTGGAAGAATTGGTGTTACAAGCGATATATCTGAACTTGTAATGTTTCTAGCATCAGACGAAGCATCCTATATTACTGGTCAGACAATATCAGTGGATGGTGGATTGTTGATGTATTAAATTTATGTGCATCTTTGAACTAATAGATGTAAAATGTGTCAAATTCAGTATAGGGTTATGGAGATATTATGAGTGTTGAAGATAGAGTCAAAAAAATTGTAAGCGATCAATTAGGAAAATCATTAGAAGAGATTCAAAATGATTCATCCTTTGTTGATGATCTAGGCGCGGATTCACTTGATACTGTTGAATTAGTAATGGCATTAGAAGAAGAGTTTGATCTAGAGATTGCTGATGAGGATGCCGAAAAAATCTCAACTGTTAATGAAGCTGTAGATTATATAAATTCGAATTCTTAATTCATTAAATATTAATTTAATTGTTTAAATAACTTTTGTTATTTAAAATTTTATAATGCGTTTCATTAAATTAATTTTTTTCTTAGCCTTCTTATCATTATCACTTATTGCTCCATATTTTGCGTTTATAAATGATATTCCAAGCAGTAACAAAAAAGATATTGAAATAATTCCTGGTGAATCTATTAATCAAGTTGTATCTAAATTTTCTTATCATTCAGAAATCAATAAGATTTTTTTAAAAATATACTTACTATCACAAGATATTTCCTCATTAAAAATTGGTGAATACAACATAGAAAATAAAACTATGAAGGAAATTATTTCTGGAATGGCAGAAGGTGACACAGTTACACATAAATTTAAAATTTTAGAGGGCTCAAATCTTTTTGACATAGAGGAGCAGATTAATTCATCATATTTAATAAATGACTGCAGTTACCTTGAATGCTTAGATAGTGATTTTCCATATCTTGAAGGAATATTATATCCAGATACATACTTTTATAAAAAAGGGATGAATGCATCTGAAATCCTAAATAAAAGTTCTAAACGAATGAGTGTATTTATAAAATCATTACCATTAAACAATAATTCTACATTATCAAAAAACGAACTATTAATTTTGGCATCAATAATTGAAAAAGAAGCTGGAAACAATATTGAGAAGGCTAAAATTGCAGGAGTATTTTTAAAAAGAATATCAATTAATATGAAGCTTCAAGCAGATCCAACTATTATTTATGGTTTGTTACCTAATTTTGACGGAGATATTAAAAAATCTGATATTCTTAATAAAAACAATAAATACAATACATATATGATAAAAGGACTACCTCCATCACCAATAGCAGTGTCATCAAGATCATCAATATTAGCTGCGTTCAATGGCAAACCTGATGACTATTTATTTTTTGTGGCGGATTCAAAAAATTCTCATTACTTTTCTAAAACATATAAAGAACATTTAAATAAAATAAAAGAACTAGGGCTTGATCAGTGAATATAATCTCTTTTGAAGGAATAGAAGGTGTTGGTAAAAGCACACAAATAGACTTACTTAAAAAATTTTTAGAAAAAAATTCAAAAGAAGTTGAAATTTATAGAGAACCTGGGTCAACTCTTTCTGGTGAGAAAATTAGAGATGTTTTATTAGATGACCAACATGATTTATCAAGTAAAACAGAATTATTATTAATGTTTTCTGCACGATCAGAGCTAGTTAATAAAAAAATTAACAATTCCTCTGCTGACTATATTCTACTTGATAGGTTTTTTGATGCATCACTAGCTTATCAAGGTTATGGGAGAGATCTCTCATTACAATTTATTAAAAGTCTTATAGATTTCATTGATTGTCCTATACCAGATCTTAGTATTCTTATTGATATATCAGTAGAGGAGGGATTTGCAAGAAAAATTAATGATAAAATTGACAGAATTGAATCATCAGGAAATGTTTTTTTTAATAAAGTTCGTGATGGTTATTTAGAAATAGCTAAAAATAATGAGGATAGGTTTATTATTATTGATGGTTCTAACACCATTGAAGAAATTCATAATGATATTATCCAAAATATAAATCTATGAATACAAAATCTCCTGTATTGCCATGGATAAATGAGATTTTATTAAGAATAAATTTTAATAATTTACCTCATGGAATAATTATTTCTGGTCCTGATGGCATAGGAAAAAAAATTCTAGCTAATGATATATCTGCAAAACTACTTATAAATAAAACTACTAATATAGATAATATTGATTTAGTTAATTCTAATAGTCATCCAGATTACTTTTATTTAAATAATGATAAGGTTTTACTTCACAATATTACATTTAGAAAAAATAAGTGGGATGATGAAAAAGGTCAACGCAATATAAATGACTTTCTTTCAAAAACACCATCAATCTCAAAAAATAAAGTTGCTGTAATTGTTAATGCACAGACAATGAATGATGAAAGCCAAAACGCGCTTCTTAAATCCTTAGAAGAACCATATCCTAATTCTTATATCATAATGATTACAAATAGGCCTAAATGTCTTCTAAATACAATTTATAGTAGGTGTCAGGTTATAAATATACCACCACTAAAAATATCTGATTTAAATGAATGGTTGATCAATAATGGGGTTTCTGACGTGAATGCTACAGATTTCCCCAGTTTTATTTCACCACTAAAGATATTGATGGATCTTGAGAATAATCAACATCAAAACTTTAAAGAATTTATTAAGATTATTTCAGATTTTATATCTAGTACTTCTGATACAAATATTACAATTAAAAACATAATTTCTTTAGATATAGACTTAATTATGAAAATTAATTACCTAATAGAGTTTTTAAAGATAATTCTTAAATCTAGATTATTGTCTGAGGAACTATCTGGAGTATATAAAGTATTTAATAAATCGACCTTCAATAATTTAAAAATATCTAATTTAATGAATGAGCTTAATTCTTTACGGTATGATTATTTTAAGGTTCCTCAGATAAATGAAAGCCATGTTCTAAATTATTATTTAAGTGAACTTAAGAATTCTATTAAGATATAGTAGTTCCACCATCAACTACTATTGTTTGTCCATTAATATAATTGCCAGCGTCTGAGGCTAACATAACTGCTACACCAGCTATTTTGTTTGGGTCACCTATTCTTTGCATTGGTGTTTTGCATAAAACAGTTTTAAGAATATCAGGTTTTTCCCATAACGCTTTTGCAAAATCAGTTTTTATTAATCCCGGTGCAATAGAGTTTGCTCTTATGTTTTTATTACCAAATTCTGCGGCTATATTTTTTACAATCATTACGTCAGCTGCTTTACTGATATTGTAGGCACCTAGAATTGGGCTTCCTTTTATCGCTGCAATACTTGAAATTATAATTATTGACCCATCATTTCTATCGATCATTTCTGGTAAAACTAAATTACATAAAACTTGATTAGACTTAATATTATTGTTCATAACTTTATCAAATTTTTCAGATGGCATATCTAACATAGATCCCATGAAAGGGTTTGTAGCAGCATTACAAATTAATACATCAATTTTGCCTAATTGTTTTCTTGTAGATTCTACTAACAGATCTAACTGACTTTCATCGCTTATATTAGCGGCAATAGGAAATGCTACTTCATTTCCGACCTCATTGTTTATTTCATTTGCAGTTTTTTCACATGCGTCTAACTTTCGACTTGATATTATTACATTAGCTCCATGTAAGGCGCATTGGTGCGCAATAGATTTACCTATACCTCTAGATGATCCTGTAATCAAAATAGATTTATTTTTAAGGTTAAATAATGACATATTTTCATTATAATTAATTTATGGTTAAAAAAGTTGAAATTTATTCTAAATCTAATTGCTCATATTGTGTTATGGCTATGAATTTTTTTGATTCTAAAAATATAAGTTATGATGTTTATAGCACAGATGATCCAAAGATTTTTGATGAGATGATGAAAAGAAATCCTTACGCAAGAACACTACCTCAAATATTTATAGATGATCAGCTCATTGGTGGTTATACTGATTTGATCGAAAAATACACGGAATAATATTATGGATAAATTTAATGATTTTTTACTTTTATTAGATGCAAATTTAAGTGGTTCCTGGTGGTTTCCTGCTTTATTAATTGGTACAGGTATTTTCTTCACTATTTATCTAGGATTTCCTCAATTTAAATATTTTAATAGCGCCCTAAAGATAGTATCTGGTAAAACTAGCGCCTCTGAATCAGATGGCGAGACTACAGGATTCCAAGCACTTACCACTGCTATGTCTGGTGCAGTAGGTACAGGAAATATTGGCGGAGTTGCACTAGCGATATGGACAGGCGGCCCAGCAGCTATATTTTGGATGTGGATTACAGCAATTTTTGGAATGACAACCAAGTATGTTGAGGTCACTTTAGGTCATAAATATAGAACTAAATTAGCTGATGGATCAATATCTGGAGGACCTATGTACTATATTGAAAAGGGTCTTAACATAAATTTTCGAGGTATAAATTTACCTTCTAAATGGATAGCTATCTTGTTTGCATTTTTAATGATGATAACAGCGATAGGATCAGGAAATATGCCACAGATAAATAATATAGCATTAGTAATGAATACTGAATTTGCTGTTCCAAAATTATTTACTGGTCTATTTTTAGGCGCTTTGCTATGGATTATTATTATTGGTGGTATAAAAAGAATAGCCTCTGTAGCAAGCAAAATTATACCAATAATGGGCTTAATATATTTTGGTGGAGCTTTAATTATCTTAATTGAAAATTATCAAAATATTATTCCTTCGTTTAATGCAATCTTCGCACAAGTATTTACTGGCTCAGCTGCTGTTGGTGGTTTTCTTGGTGCAAGTTTTGCAATGAGTTTAAAATATGGTGTTGCTAGAGGTCTATATTCGAATGAGGCAGGTCAAGGATCATCACCAATAGCCCATGCATCATCAAAGAATAAATCTATTGATCAAGGTGTAGTTTCTATCTTGGAACCATTTATAGATACTCTTGTTGTCTGTAGTGTGACTGCATTAGTAATATTATCTAGCGGTGTTTGGACTCAAAAGTTTGACACAACATTCTCAAAAACTGACATGGTAATACTTGAAGGTATTTATAGTGATGAAAAGAATATTGAGGGTGATTATATTTACCCAAATCATATTGATGAATTAACAAAATATGTTCAATCGCTAGATTCAAACGTAAGAGAATATACCGGCGCACTAAATATTAATAATGGAGTTTTAAGCTCAGACAACATAACAATTATCCATTCAAGGTCAATAGCCGAAGATATAACCATCTTATCTGAAGGTACTTTATTTACAGGTGTATTAAATGTTAAAGATGGAAAGGTAAGTGAACAATCTACTTTTAAAGGAAAATCATTAGTAAGTTCTGCAGAGCTTACTGCTAAGGCATTTTCTCAAGGAATTTTAGGCCAATATGGAGGTAAATTAGTCGCAATAGCATTATTATTGTTTGCTTTCTCAACAGCAATCACTTGGTGTTATTACGGAGATAGATCAACAGCATACATTTTTGGTGAAAAAGGAGTTGTTTGGTATAGAAACTCTTATGTTTTATGTTTTGTTCTTGCAGCTGTAATAGATACAACTGTTGTTTGGAATATAGCCTATGTGGTTGTAGCACTCGTTTCTATACCTAATTTGATAGCTATGTTCGCTCTCAGGAAGGAAATGAAATTATTATCTGACGATTTTAAGATTAAATAATAGCTAAACATCGAATGTATTTCTTTAGATATATTTTTATCTTTTTTATAATCTCCTGTGGTGGTGGTTCTGGTAGTTCGTCTGTTAATGAAATGGAATTTTATCCATCAATAACAGCATTCGATTCATCTTCTTCATCTATTACTGTAAATGAGTCAATTTTATTATCATGGCAATCAATAAATACATCATCCTGCAGTGCAAGTGGAGATTGGAATGGAGATAAGAGTTCAAGCGGATCGGAATCTTTAAATCTAACTCAAACTAAAACTTACTCATTTGTATTAACGTGCTATGGACAAAATAACTCTAATTCTGTTAATTCCACTGTATCGGTTGAAGTAATAGAAACAAATAACGATATCTATGAAACAGATAAAGAATCATATTGCAAATCACCAAATAATAATTCTAGTTCTTATTGGATAGATCATTTTGAAACTTCTATTATCAATCCTGATATATATACCTATCAACTAGGAAACGGTTTTTTTGTTAATGGAACTTGGATAGCTGGTTGGGGTAACAACGAGCAACAATATTATACTGGCCCTGGTGAAGGCTATGCTAAAAACTACATTTCAGAAACAAACTCAACTGAGAATGCTTTCATTGAAGATGGATTCTTAAAAATTCAACCAATATATGATATTACTAATCCATTTCCTGATCCTTATTGCAGTGATAAAGAATGTCAGACAACATGGGAATATACCTCAGCAAGAATCATCACATCTTCAAATAAGACTGTTAATCCTGGAAATGAAATTACTGTCTGTTTTAAAGTACCAGATGGAACTGGTCATTGGCCAGCAATTTGGATGCTGCCTCAAGGATTTATAGAGGGAAATAAAACGTGGCCACAAGATGGTGAAATTGATTTAATGGAAGCTAGAGGTAGGGTACCTCAAGCAATAGGAGCAGCTATACATTTTGCTAATAGTAATAATTCTAATCAATACATAAGTCATGAAGTTACTGTTCCAATGAATGTTAATTTTCAGGATAAATTTCATTCCATTACATTTAAATGGATAGAAGATGTTATTGAAATGTATCTTGATACAAACAGTGAACCATTTTATTCTGAAGGTAAAAACTCAACCCCGTTTAATAATGCTAATTATCCATTTAATGAAGAATTTTATTTATTATTTAACGTCGCTTCAGGTGGTAATTTTGATTCAAATCAAATAGATCAATCGAAATATTGTAACGACGAGCAATGTTCAAATTTATCTAACCCTGATAAAGGTAGATTTATAATCGATTATATAGAAATCAAATCAATTGATTGAAAGAATTGAGACTATTTCTAAATGTTTTGTGTTTGGAAATTGATCAAATACTTCAATATTTTTGATTTTGTGATCTTTCAATAACTTTATATCTCTTATATAAGTTTCAGGATTGCATGAAATATAAATTATATTTTTAAACCTACTTAATAGTTTAATAACCTCTTCGGTTAAACCACTCCTTGGAGGGTCGACTAATATATGTGAAAAATTATATTTTTTTATATTTATTCCATCCATTCTCCGAAATTTCCTACCATTAAACAGCTCCTCAACCTCAGTTGATGAAAGTCGAGCACAATTTATGTTTGATAAATTATTATCTATGATTGCCTTATTAAGACATTTAATGGACTTTCTATCATTCTCAGTAGCGAATACATTTTTAAATAATTCTGATAGCGATAGAGTGAAAGTTCCAACTCCGCAGTATAGCTCTATTAAATCCTTAGGATTTTCTATTAATGAGCTAACCTTATTTATCATCTTAGGTAATAAATATCTATTAGGTTGATAGAAAGAATTATCGGTCTGATAAATCTTTAAATTTTTAGATGTAATAAAATCTTGGAGATAAATATCTTTGCTTGGATGAATACTATTTTTAGCTCTAATTATGATATCAACATCTAAAAGATTTTTAATTTCTTTAATTTCATCAACCAAATTATCAGAAATATTTTTATGATAAATTAAAGTAATCAAAACCTTATTTGATGAACTAGATCTAAAATTTATTTGAAAGAGTTTATGTTTTATTTCAATCGAATTATTAATTAGTTTTAGTAAAATTGGCATTAGCTGCTTTATGGATATAACAGCAACGTCAAACTCTTCAAGATATATTTTAGAATTATTTTTATGCATTACATAAGATTCTTTTGAATAACCAAACTCACATCTTGATCTATATGAATGCACCGGACTTAAATGCGCACGTATTCTTTTAGAATAATTATTTGAAATATCTGAATTAAATTTTGTAAATTTGTTCATTAGTTACTAATAAATAACTTAGTTACTAGTAAAACAATTGATATAAATAAGAGATTTAAGATTATAAAAAGAATTATTATTTTCTTTAATGTTATATTGCTTAAATCTTTATCTAAGTCAGTTTTTTTTCTTATTCCAAAAAAAGAACTTATAATTCTACTAAACCACATATTTTATGAATGAAATTATTAACATAACTAAATCAGCAGAGGAGTATCTGGCAAAACTTATTGATGATAAAAATGAAACTGATTTATCAATAAGAATTTTCATTTCTGATCCAGGAACACCAAAAGCTGAAACTTGTTTAGCTTATTGTAAACCAGATGAAGCTATGCCAGACGATATGATTCTTAATCTTGATCTTGTAAGTGTAAATATCGAAAAAAGAAGTGTGCCTTTTTTAAAAGACTGTGAAGTAAATTTTGATAACGATACGTTTGGTGGACAACTAACTATAAAAGCCCCAAATGCAAGGCTTCCAAATATTTCACCTGATAGTTCGGTCGAAGATCGAATTAATTATGTAATTTATAATGAAATTAATCCAATGCTTGAATCTCATGGTGGCGAAGTAAGTCTTGTAGAATTTAATACAAATGATGAAGCCGTTCTTCAATTTGGAGGTGGTTGTCAAGGCTGTGGCATGGTTGATGTGACACTAAAGGATGGAATTGAAAAAACTCTTATTGAGCAAATCCCTGAAGTTAAATCAGTTAAAGATCTTACCGATCACTCAATTGATGATAATGCATATTATAAATAACTAAATCTCATTGATCGAAACAATCATTCCAAAATAGGGGTGATCAAAAAAGTACACACCTTCATTAAAAATTCTATCTTCAATATTAATAAATTTATTGTATATATTATTTTGTTCCTCAAGGTATCCAATAAGCTCTATATGCAAAAACCTCTTTTTATAAAACTTCATATAAAAACCGTAATTACTAGTATCTGAATACGATAAATATTTACTGTTTTCATAATTAGGTATTGTTTGAATCCATGATTTTGAATCTAAAAAAGTTTTATCTTTATCGGTACTTATATTTTTTTTAAGCTTTTTTAATACTTCTATCTCTTCATCATCTCTGTATAAAGTTTTCGGGTTTATATCTGAGCTGAGATTTGTATTTTTATTTATTATATTTTCAAAATAATTAGATATATTTGAAAAATTACTTAATTTATTTTTATTTGCTTCACATTGATATTTAATAACTGAATTGGCAGATGGTTTTATTAATTCTGTATCAAAATTCTCTTCGGTTTTAATTTCGTTGTATTTATAGATAAGCATTTCAATCTTATATTCTTCATTAACGTTTGATGCATCAACAAAGGTTGATAAAAAAACAATTAAAAATAAAGATCTATAAAATTTCATCTAACAAGAGATTAACATTTTTTCTTCTTTTTTTAGAGTCACTTTCATTATATTTGTAGATGAATTTACTTTCTTTATTAATTAAATATTTTTTTCTATCTTTTGTTACTAAAGATAATAAATTTTCTAATGTATTGTCATTAAGTGTGTCTGATAAATGGAAGTTGGTATTTGTATTATTTGATTTAATAGACTTTATTCCTGATTTATATACTCTTATCTGTATTTTTTTATCCTCAATTAGATTTTTTGTTTCATCTGGCATAACACCACATCTATCAATAAGATCATCTTTTATTTTAATGATTGTCTCAAATGATTCAGCTTCATCTAATTTTCTATAAACTTTTAACCTCTCAACTGGTGATGGTAAATATGATGAGCTTATAAAACTTGAATCATAAAAATTTATGTCAGGTTTATGATTATTAACCTCAATATTATTTTTATTAGTTTCAATAGCTTTTTTTAACATTGATAGATATAAAGACATGCCTACACTATTTATATGACCACTTTGTTTATCACCTAACATCTCTCCACCACCTCTAATCTCAAGATCCTCTTGAGCAATTAAAAATCCCTCTCCTAGATTTGAATTTCTTATTATTGAATCTAATCTTGCCTTAGAAATTTTAGGAATTTCAATATCAGGTATTAAAAAGTAACAGTAGGCTTGTTTATATGACCTTCCTATCCTTCCTCTTAGTTGATGAAGTTGAGATAATCCAAATTTTTGAGAGTTAATTATCATCATTGTATTTGCATTTGGTATATCCAAACCCATTTCAACTATTGTTGTACATATTAAGCCGTCCAATAGACCACTCTTAAACTCTGTCATAACTTTTTTTATTTCTTTCTTGTTGAGCCTGCCGTGTGCAATACCTAGTTTAAATTCAGGAAGCAAGTAATTAATCTCATTTTTAATATTTTGAATTTTATCAATATCATTTTGAACAATAAAACATTGACCACCTCTATTTTTTTCTCTTGTTAAGGCCTCTTTGATAAGTTGATTTGTTTGAACTTTTAAAAATGATTTAATACTTAATCTATTTGATGGAGCGGTCTGTAAAAATGAAAAATCTTTTAATCCTGAAAAAACCATATTCATTGTTCTTGGTATTGGTGTTGCAGATAAATATAGAATATGAATATTTTCCTGTTTATCTTTTATAAAATTTTTCTGTTTAATTCCAAATTTATGCTCCTCATCTATTACCAACAATCCAGTATTATTAAAATTAATATCATTACTAAAAATAATATGTGTTGATATCAATATATCAATATTTCCTAGATTGAAATCATCAATAATTTTGTTCTTATCCTTATTTGAAACAAATCTATTTAATTTTTTTATAGTAACGCCAAAATTTGTATACCTTTTTAAAAAAGAGTCATAATGCTGGTCACATAAAATAGTACTAGGCGTAACTACAATAACTTGTTTGTCTGCATTTACTGATATGAAGGCTGCTTTCATTGCTACCTCTGTCTTACCAAAGCCAACATCACCACATAAAACTCTATTCATTGGTTTTATAAGAGATATATCTTTTTTTATTGCTTCAAAAGCTAATATTTGATCAGGTGTTGGTGTGAAAGGAAAATCATTTTCAAATTCGATTAACGATTTTGTATCAACTGTTAAACTTGTAGAAAAAGATTTTGATCTCCTTGACTCAACATCTAATATTTCAGCTGCATGATCAATAGATCGTTTTTGAGCTTTTTCTTTTTTTAATAACCATTTTGTTGATGATAATGAATCTAAATCTAGGTTTAACAAATTATCTCTCTTATGATAGCTAGAGATTTTATTAATGTTATTTAATGGGACATATAAATTTTCATTGTTGGCATAAATAATTTTTAAGTACTCACTTGGTTCATTGTTTGCTTCAACAATTTCTAAGCTGTCATATATTCCAAGACCATAATCTTCATGAATTACATATTCATTTTTCTTAAAAACTTGATTAAATTCAATATATCTTGATTCTTCTGTGTCATTATTTTTCTTGAGATTTACATTAGTAATACTTTCTTTGTGGACTACATACGCATTCATTTTTTTTAGATGCATTGGTCTTATAACATCGGAAATCATAATATTAAACGAACATTTTATTTCATTTAAATTTTCTAATATATTTGGCCTAGGTGTTAAATTTTTTAAATCTTCAAAATCGCTTTGAATCGAAGTTAAGAGAACATATTTATTATCATCTAATTTATTTAATTTATGTTCTTCTATTAATTCATCAGCAGTACTATGAGGTATTTTGAATGTATCAACCTCAATTTTTTTAGAACTAGTTATATATTTATTTATTTCCGATGTATTAGCATAATAATCAGAAGGTTTTATTAACGGTCGATTTGAATCTTCAACTTCATCACTAAATCTATCTTTAATAAACTTCTCATAATTTTTAATTTCTGTACTTAAGCTCTCAAATTTTACATATTGATAGTCTTTAAATAATTCAAAAAAGGAAGAGAGTTTATTAAAAAATAAGGGAAAATATATCTCAATGCCTTCAGGGTACTGCCCATTTTTTATCTTTTGAAATATTGAACAATAACGTTCATCTTTATCATAAAAATATTCTCTCCAATTATTTATAAATAATTCAATAGTTGAATCATCAAGAGAGACTATACCTCCCTTAGATAATGAAAAATTGTCAATTTGTTTTATCGATAATTGTGAATCTGAATTAAAAAATCTTATTGATTCAATTACATCATCAAAAATTTCTATTCTTAATGGATTTTTGTATATGGGTGCATAAATATCAATAATTCCTCCTCTAGTACTAAATTCGTTTATATTTTCAACATTAGTTTTTTTTATATAATTTAATGATTCAACGATTTTTATAAGTTCATTAATAGATATATTTTTACCAATACTAAAATTACTTAAAGACATAAAGTTGTCTCTACTGGGATATAGATCAAAAATATTTTTTAATGAAGTTATTAATATATGTTTTTGAATATTATTTTTATTTAAGATCTGGAATCTTTCTTTTGTTATTTTGTCAGGAACCGAAAAATGATCATATGGAAGAATCTCATTTTCGGGAAACAATGATATTTGTTTAATGTCTAGTATTAATTGTAGTTCATTCTTTAAATACATAGCCTCGTTAGTATCTTTAACAAAAATACAAATGGATTTATTTGTTTTAAGAAAATAATCTCTTAAAGAGGATGCATAATTTTGATAACTTTTATATTTATTTTTAACCATCGACATGTGTATAATGAGGCCTTATTCTATCAATCAAATTAAATATATAAAGAAAAATATTATGAATATAAATTTTAGTGATGAAGACATTGCATTTAGAGATGAAGTTAGAGATTGGCTATCAAATGGCTACCCGCAACATGTTAAAGAAAAAACGGATAAGGGTATAACTATAAGTAAAGAAGATCTGGTAGATTTTCATAAAGCTCTATCTAAGAAGGGCTGGATGGGCTACAACTGGCCAGTTGAATTTGGTGGCACTGGTTGGTCAGCATCAAAGTTATATATATTCAATAAGGAATTGGGTTTGGCAGGATGTCCTCCGATCCTACCATTTGGAGTGGGTATGGTTGGACCTGTGATATACACTTTTGGCAATGATGAGCAAAAAGAAAGATTTTTACCGGATATTTTAGATTTTAATACATGGTGGTGTCAGGGATATTCTGAACCTGGTTCAGGTTCTGATTTAGCATCATTAAAAACTAAAGCTGTTTTAAGAAATGATCTAGATGAAGATTACTATGTAGTTAATGGTTCAAAGACATGGACTACTCTTGCTCAAAATGCGGACTGGATTTTTTGTTTAGTAAGAACCGATAATAGCGGCATTAAGCAAGAAGGAATTTCCTTTCTCTTGATTGACATGAAATCACCAGGAATTGAAGTAAAACCAATTATTACAATTGATGGCGATCACGAAGTAAATTCAGTCTTCTTTACAGATGTAAAAGTTCCAGCTAAAAATTTAATAGGTGAAGAAGGTAAGGGTTGGACTTATGCAAAGTTTTTACTTGCTCATGAAAGGTTTGGAATTGCAGGAGTTGGTGCATCAATGAGATCTTTAAATAGATTAAAAGAAATTATCGCTAAACTTGATAATGATGATCTACAAAGAAAAGCAAATGAACTTGAAGTTGCATTGTCAGCTATTGAAATCACTGAACTGAGATTATTGTCAGCATTAGAAAATGGTGGACATCCTGGAGCTGAATCATCTATATTAAAAATTAAAGGAACAGAAATGCAACAAGCTCTATCTGAGTTATTTGTAGAAGCTTCAGGAGAATACGCACTCATGTATCCTGGGCCTCATGGTTACGAGAATAATGATAAACCAGCAGGGCCAGATTTTGCAGCAGAAGGTTTATCAGCCTTTTTAAACATGAGAAAAACTTCGATTTATGGCGGAAGTAATGAAATTCAAAAGAATATCCTTTCAAAATTTGTATTAGGTGTCTAATTAATGAATCTTAATTATAGTGATGAGCAAGTAATGCTTCGTGAACAGATTCAGAAATTCTGTGAAACCGAGTACGATTTTTATAAAAGAGAAGACATCGTTAAATCAAATGATGATTTTGATACAAATGTTTGGAATCTATTTGCTGAACAAGGATGGTTATCAATGCCTTTTTCTGAGCAGTCAGGTGGGTTAGGGTTCGGACCTATTGAACTATCAATATTATTTGAAGAGTTTGGAAAAGCTCTTGTAATTGAACCATATTTATCTACAGTCGTCTTAGCAGGCAGCTTGCTAGACAACTCAACATTCTCCTCTAAAAATGATCTAATTGAGAAAATATGTTCAGGTGAGTTGCATATATCACTTGCATATGCAGAAGCAGGTAAAGGCTATGACTACCTAACTCCAAATACAAGCGTGGATGATAAAGGAGTTTTAAATGGAACTAAGACTTTAGTTCTGAATGGATCAAACGCAGAAAAGCTAATAGTTGCATGTAATAAAGATGACATTTTTAATTTAATTTTAGTTGATACCAAAACTGATGGCGTATCACTGAATTCGTTTTCAACAGTTGATGGACAATCATGTTCTGAAATATCATTTGAAAATGTTCAATTAGATAATTCAAATATAATTGCATCTGGTGATGAGGCAATAAGCTTAATTAAAGATTCACTTAATCTTGCTACTTTGTGTATCAGTGCTGAGGCGGTAGGGTGCATGGAGTCTTGTTATTTAAAAACACTTCAATATACAAAAGATAGAGAACAATTTGGTCAACCAATTTCTTCATTCCAAGTTCTTCAACATAGAATGGTTGATATGTTTATTGAATCAGAATTAGCAAAGTCTCTTTTAATTAAGGCTATGTTAGAGGTTAATAATCGTTCAGATGACATGTATAAACATGTTTCAGCATTGAAATCCTATATTGGTACATCTGGTAAGCTTTCAGCTAAAGAAGCTGTTCAACTACATGGTGGCATGGGCGTTAGCGAAGAAATGATGATTGGCCACTACTTAAAAAAAATGATTTCTATAGATGCTCTTTTTGGTAATGCGGACTATCATTTAAAACAGACAGGAAAATAGTTCTATTTAGTAGTAAATAAAACTCATATAATTGGTTTATGAATAATAATAGGGACATAAACTTTCAATCAACAGAAAGACAAAAGAGAATTTTGCCTGAGGATTCTTTTGGCGATTGGAAATGGCGTGAGGCTTTAGCTGAATCAATGATACCTCTGATCGGTACTTTATATAGAGATGGAGTGAACATCTTAATATATGGTAAATCACTTGTTAATGAGTCTCCTGTCTCAATAATGAAAGCTCATAGATTTGCAAGACAAACTGATAATAACGAGCTATCAGAGTTAGAGACATATCCAATTATTAAGTATATTAGTTCGCTTAATTTATGTGACTGTGAGATTGATGTTGGAGAAATAGCAGTTAAGTGTCCATTTTTTAACGATATTAAATCCGATGATACAAAGATTCCAGATTATTTAAATACTGAATTAGAATCTGTAATTGGTAAAGATTCATCAAGACCTGATGAACCTACAAATATAGTCCTGTATGGTTTTGGAAGAATTGGAAGATTAGTGGCCAGAATGATGACTCAAACTACAGGACCAGGTAATTATTTTAGATTAAAAGCAATAGTAATTAGAAAAGCATCTGATGATGATATTTATAAAAGAGCAAGTTTACTACTTAGAGACTCTGTTCATGGTTCCTTTGATGGCACAGTAAGGGTTGACGAAGAAAATTCCAATCTTGTAATAAATGGAAATCCGGTAAAAATCATTTATGCCAATAAGCCTGATGATGTTAAATACTCTGATCATAATATTAAAAACCCTATTGTTATTGATAATACAGGCGTATGGAGAGATGTTGATTCACTATCAAAACATATTGATTCAGGGGCATCTAAAGTAATCTTAACAGCACCTGCAAAGGGAGATATAAAGAATATTGTTTATGGAATTAACGATGACGTTCTTAGTGATGATGATACGATAGTATCAGCAGCATCATGCACCACAAATGCGATTGTCCCGGTACTTAAAGCAATTAATGATAAGTTTTCAATAAATGGTGGTCACATAGAAACTGTTCATGCATATACAAATGATCAAAATCTAATCGATAATTTTCATAAGGGTGATAGAAGGGGTAGAGGTGCCCCTTTAAATATGGTTATAACAACAACTGGTGCTGTAAAAGCTGTAGCGAAAGCTTTGCCTGAGCTTGATGGTAAGTTAACTGGAAATGCAATTAGAGTTCCAACACCAAATGTCAGCCTAGCAATTTTATCTTTAACTGTTGATGTTGATATATCCGTTGATGAAGTTAATTCTTATCTTCAATCAGTAGCATTCCATTCTAAATATAGAGAAATAATTGGCTATGTAAATTCACCTGAAGTTGTATCAACTGATTTTTATTCTAGTCCTTTTGCTTCAATAATTGATTCGAAGGCAACAATTGCTAGCGGTAAAAGAATAACCCTGTATTGTTGGTACGATAATGAGTATGGTTATACCAAACAAGTCATCAATTTATCTAAAAAAATAGCAAATATTAACCTACCAAGATTACCACTGCCAATTAACTAAAAGTATAGAATCAAAAGCACTTTAGTTTTATAATTCTACTGTTTTTAATAGTTTAATTATTAACTTTACGAAGGCACACAAAACAGTGATTAAAATATCAAAAGGTCTTGATTTACCGATATCTGGTAAACCGTCTACTATTATTACAGATAAACCAAAAAATTCATCTGTGGCAGTTTTGGGTAATGATTTTGTTGGTATGAAACCTACTATGCTTGTTAAGGTTGGAGATCAAGTTAAAGCTGGAGATAAGCTTTTTGAAGACAAAAAGAACACAGGTGTTTTTTATACATCTCCTGCAGGTGGAGAGGTTAAGTCAATTAACAGAGGTGAAAAAAGAAAATTCTTATCTATAGAAATAGATATATCAAATAATGAAGAATTTAAGACCTTCAACACAGCAAACGATACTAATGAAATAAAAGAATTATTAATTCTATCTGGATTATGGAATGCTTTTAGAACGCGACCTTTTAACAGAACACCTGCTATCGATGATACTCCAAATGCGCTATTTATTAATTGTTGCGATACAAATCCTCTAAGTGTTGATCCATTTGAGATTATAAATAACGATAAGGACCATTTTGATGAAGGCTTAGATCTTATATCTAGATTATTTGACTGTGACGTGCACCTTTGTTACCAAAATATTAATTTTGATATCTCTAATAATAATATTAATTATCATTGCTTCAAGGGACCACATCCTGCAGGCCTAAGTAGCACACATATCTCTAAAATACATCCTGTAAATTCGTCTAAAACAGTATGGACTATTAATTTCCAAGACGTAGTCTCCCTAGGGTATTTAAACGTAAATAATAAGATAAGGTCACATAAATTAGTTAGCATAGGCGGGCCTGGCGTTTATGAGCCATCATTGCTTGAGGTTCGCATAGGAGGAAATATTGATGAAATTACAGCAGGTAAAGTGAAGCCAGACTCAAGAATTGTTTCAGGCTCTATTATTTATGGTCATACATCTGAGGGTGTGATGAATTATATTGGATATTATGATTCGCAAATATCTATTTTACCTGATGAAGTAAATGAAATATTTATGAATTGGTTGATGCCTGGTTTCGATCTACATTCAAAGTTAAATGTTTTTATTTCATCGTTTATTAAACCAAAAGAATACATATTTAATACTTCAATTGGTGGCGGCGATAGAGCTATTGTTCCAATAGGCTCATATGAGGAAGTAGTGCCAATGGATATATTAGTAACACAATTACTAAAAGCAATGGTGGTAGGTGATGTTGAAATGGCTGTAGATCTTGGGATGCTTGAATTAGTCCCTGAAGATTTAGCCTTATGTTCTTATGTATGTCCAAGTAAATATGATTACTCATCAATACTAATGGATAATCTTAATAAATTATATTTAGACTCATGAAGATATTAAGAAATTATCTTAATAATGTTAAACCTAGTTTTGTCGGAGAGGGTAAGTACAGTAAATGGTTTCCTCTATTTGATGCTATAGAAAATTTATTCTTCTCGTACACTAAAAAAACTAAAAATCCAATTCATGTCAGAGATGCAATAGACATTCAAAAAGTTATGGTAACAGTATGGCTTGCAACTTTTCCTGCAATGTTTTTTGGTATGTATAATGTTGGCGCTAATTCTCTTGAATATTTAGATTCCATCAACCAACAAAACACCGGTGATTGGCATCATTACTTAATAAGCATTGTTGGTTATGATTCAAATAGTTTTTTTAGTAAATTATGGTTTGGAGCTTGCTACTTCTTACCTATATATTTTGTTGTTTTTACTGTTGGAATAGCTTGGGAAGCATTATTTGCAATTGTTCGCAAACATGAGATTAATGAGGGAGCTTTTGTATCAACTGTTCTATTTTCTCTGAGCTGTCCACCAGATTTACCTCTATGGCAAGCTGCAATGGGTATTTCATTCGGTCTGGTTATTGGTAAAGAAATTTTTGGTGGTACTGGTAAAAACTTTCTAAATCCTGCATTAACAGGTAGAGCTTTTTTATATTTTGCTTATCCAGCACAAATATCTGGAGATAAGGTATGGGTAGCAGGAATATCTGATTACAACATAATTCCAGAAGGCTACAGTGGAGCTACTGCACTTGGTGTAGCAGCAGAAAGTGGTATGTCTGGCATAACTAATTCATATACTTGGATGGATGCATTTTTAGGTAATATACCTGGCTCAGTTGGCGAAACTTCAATAATAGCTATTCTTATAGGCTTAATTATTCTTCTTGTAACAAAAGTAGCTTCTTGGAGAATTGTGGCTGGAACAATGGTAGGCATGATATTAATGTCATCTATATTGAATATAGCCGGTTCAGATACCAATCCAATGTTTGCTATACCTTGGTATTGGCATGCAGTAATTGGTAGTTTCGCATTTGGTTTAGTTTTCATGGCTACAGAGCCTGTATCCGGCTCTGGTACGAATACTGGTAGATATATATATGGTTTTGTTATTGGTATAACCGTAATTTTAATTCGTGTAATAAATCCTGCATTTCCTGAAGGGATGATGTTAGCGATTTTATTTGCTAATCTATTAGCACCTGTCATAGATCATCTAGTTGTTATGGCTAATGTAAAAAAACGTAAGGCTCTATTTAATGAATGATTCTATTTTAAAAACTCTAGGCGTTGCTTTTGCTATTTGTTTGGTATGTTCCTTAATCGTTTCCTCTGCAGCAGTTAGCTTAAGAGATTTACAAAAAGAAAATAAATTGAATGATAGAAGAATAAAAGTTTTAAAAGTTGCTGATATTTATAAGCCAGATCGATCAATTTCTGAGCAGTTTAAACAGCTAGAGTCAAAATTTGTTGATTTTAATACAGGTAAAGTCTTTGATGAATATCAAAATCTTAATATTGACGAATACGATCAGATAGCTGTTACTAAAGATCCAAATTTATCAATTAAAATTGATGCATCTAATGATATAGCTATTATTAAAAATAGAGAAAACATTGGGAAAATATATCTCTTAAGAGATGATAAAAAAAATATTGATAAAATAATCCTCCCAATTCGTGGATATGGTCTTTGGGGAACACTTTATGGTTTTATCTCTTTAGAAGAAGACTTTAATACTGTCTCCGGTATAGAATTTTATGAACACAAAGAAACTCCTGGATTAGGCGCTGAGGTTGACAATCCGAAGTGGAAGTCTTCTTGGAAAGGAAAAAAAATCTATCAAAATAATCAAGTAGCTTTAAAAGTTATTAAAGGAAAGGTTGAAATAGATGACAATCAAGCATCTTATAAAGTTGATGGATTATCTGGGGCAACAATTACAAGCAGAGGCGTATCAAATATGGTTGAGTACTGGTTTGGCGAATCAGGGTACTCGATGTTATTGAAGGAATTAGATTATGAATCTTAAGAGTTATAAAGAAGTTATTACAAAACCTCTTTTAGATGAAAATCCAATTACATTACAGATTTTAGGAATATGTTCTGCACTTGCTGTAACAAATAATTTATCTGTAACAATGGTTATGTGCGTTGCAGTGACTAGTGTAATTGCATTCTCTAATCTTTTTATTTCACTCATAAGAAACTATATCCCTTCAAGCATTAGAATAATTGTACAAATGACAATCATTGCTTCATTGGTAATCGTTGTTGATGAATTATTAAAAGCCTACGATTATGAAACTAGTAAAAAATTATCAGTCTTTGTTGGTTTAATCATTACTAATTGCATTGTAATGGGAAGGGCTGAAGCTTTTGCAATGAAAGAAAAACCCTTTTTAAGTTTTTTAGATGGTTTGGGTAATGGTATTGGCTATAGCTTAATCTTAATTGGTGTAGCAACTATTAGAGAGCTTTTTGGTGCTGGGACATTATTTGGATATGAAATATTACCTTTAGTATCTAATGGAGGATGGTATATGGGTAACAACTTACTGTTATTACCACCTAGCTCATTTATAATTATTGGATTATTTATTTGGTTAATTAGATCTATAAAGCCAAGCCAAATTGAGGTTGATGATTTTGAATTGTCAGATCATTCAACAACACCTGATTTAACAAAAAGAGAGCTAAATGTTTGAACATTATCTAAATATTTTTATAACAACTGTGTTTATTGAAAATATAGCATTATCATTATTTCTTGGTATGTGTACATTTATAGCTATATCAAAGAAAATTGATGCAGCTTTTGGACTAGGGATTGCAGTTATTGTTGTTTGTTTAATAACAGTACCTTTAAATAATTTAATTTATAACTATATATTAAGAGAAGATGCTCTTGTTTGGCTTGGTATCGAGGGAACAAACTTAGAGTTTGTTGAACTGATAAGTTACATAGGTGTTATAGCCGCTAGTGTTCAAATATTAGAAATGTTTCTTGATAAATATGTTCCAGCTTTATATAACGCACTTGGACAGTTTCTTCCTTTAATAACAGTAAATTGTGCAATATTAGGAGCTTCACTTTTTATGGTTGAAAAAGATCTTCTTTTTGTAGAAAGTATTGTTTATGGTTTTGGTGCTGGATTTGGATGGGCTTTTGCGATTGTTGTCCTGGCTGGTATTAGAGAAAAATTAAAATATTCAGATATACCTGAAGGACTAAAAGGATTAGGCATGACATTTATAATAGTTGGTTTAATGAGTTTTGGATTCATGTCGTTTGGAGGAATTTCACTTTAGTATGAGCATTGATTTAATATTAGGAGTTACTTCGTTTAGCGGTATTATTTTACTTCTTGTTTTGGTAATAATATTAGCTAGATCGAAATTAGTTTCAACTGGAAATGTTTCAATTGAAATTAATGGCGATGCTTCAAACCCAATAGTAGTTCCTGCAGGCTCTAAGCTACTTCAAACCCTTGCTGATAATAATATTTTCTTAGCTTCTGCATGCGGTGGTGGTGGAACATGCAGTCAATGCAAATGTCAGGTACTTGATGGTGGTGGTTCTATTTTAGCTGCAGAAGAATCACATTTTAATTCATCTGAACAAAAAGAAGGATGGAGATTGTCATGTCAGGTTCCAGTTAAAAATGATTTAAAGATAAATGTACCAGAAGATGTTTTTGGAGTAAAAGAGTGGGAATGTGAAGTCATTTCTAATGACAATGTAGCTACATTCATTAAAGAATTAATTTTGAAATTACCAGAAGGTGAAAATGTTGATTTTAGAGCTGGTGGTTATGTTCAATTAGAAGCACCTGCATATGAGTTGGATTATAAAGAATTTGATATTAATGATGAATATCACGATGATTGGGATAGATTTAAAATTTGGGAAAATAAATCTATTACAAGTGAACCTGTCATAAGAGCATACTCAATGGCTAATTATCCGGAAGAAAAGGGTGTTATTAAATTTAATATTAGAATTGCATCTCCTCCACCAGGTCAAGATGTCCCGCCTGGATTAATGTCATCTTGGACTTTTGGTTTAAAGCCTGGAGATAAAGTTAAGGTATTTGGTCCATTTGGAGAGTTCTTTGCTAAAGAAACAGATTCAGAAATGGTATTTGTTGGCGGTGGTGCCGGCATGGCTCCTATGAGATCTCATATATTTGATCAGCTTTTGAGAATTAATACGAATCGTAAAATAACTTTTTGGTATGGAGCTAGAAGTCTTAAAGAAATGTTTTATGTAGATGAATTCAATGAATTGGCCAAAAAATATGATAATTTTGAATGGCATGTAGCCTTATCTGATCCATTACCCGAAGATGATTGGGATGGTGAAACAGGATTTATTCATAACGTTTTATATGAGAATTATTTAAAAAGTCATGAAGCTCCAGAGGATTGTGAGTTTTATATGTGCGGTCCACCTATGATGAATAAAGCTTGTATTGATCTTCTTATCAATTTAGGAGTGGAACCTGAAAATATAGCTTTAGACGATTTTGGTGGATGATTTAATTTAATTGTGAGCAGACAATTAATATCAAAGTTAGTAGCATTAATAGCTGGTATTGCTTTAATTTTAGTTGCATATAATCACAATCAAAGTTCCATCTATCTAATCAATGGTAATGCATATGGAACTACGTGGTCTATAAAGTCATCTGAATATATAGGTGATCATCACAAAGAAAATATTATTAATATAATAAATAGAATTGATTACGTTGCTTCAAATTATAAAAAAGATTCAGAAATCTCCAAGATTAATCAAAGTAAAAATAATTTTCACTTTGTATCAAATGATTTATTTAAAATTTTATCTATAGCTAAAGAAGTCGAAGAAAAGTCATTAGGCTTCTATAATATTTTATTAGGCAAGATTTCTAGTAATTTAGGTTTTTCACCAACATTTGGAAACGAATTAGTACATAAAAAGAATTCTTCATTTAAACTTGACGAGAAAAATCAATCATTAGAAAAATTATCTGATAATTGGTTTGATTTATCTTCGATAGCAAAAGGATATGCAGTACAGGAAATACATCACTATCTTGTTAAAGAAAATTTAGTTAATCATCTTATAGATATAGGCGGTGAAATTATTGCTAGTGGAAATAACGATGATGAGTCATGGAAAATAGGAATTCAAAATCCCTTTTCTATATTAGATGATGCAACTATTGTTATAGATAATAATCTTAAATTTATTGCAATTGCTTCCTCTGGTGAATATAGAAACTATATATCTGATAAGAATGGAAATAAAAAAACTCATACCATTAATCCTAAAACCTTAAAATCTATTGAAAATGAAATATTGTCTGTTTCTGTTATTAGTGATGTTTCTGCAACATATGCAGATGCCTATGCAACAGCATTTAACGCGATGGGCGCAGAATTAGCTCTTTCTTTGGCAAATAAAGAGGATATAGCATTAATGCTTATAGTTAATAATAGTGATAATGTTGAAATTCTTTATTCTAATAAATGGTATGATAAAAATATATGAGTGAATTATTTTTAGGATTTTTAGTCATTTCTATATCTTTTATAGGACTATCTTTAGGGGTTATATTAAGATCACAACCCATTAAGGGTTCATGTGGAGGGATGGCTAATCTTGAAGAGGGCGCAGAATGTCAATTCTGCGGTCGCACTGATCCTGAATCCTGTTCTAATAATTAGAACTGGTTCATAGTATTATCTTCACCAGCAGCTTTTAGAGCTGCATCACCAGCAAAATATTCTTTATGGTCATCACCCATATCTGATCCAGACATATTTTGATGTTTTACACATGCAATACCTTCACGGATTTCTTTTCTCTGTACATTGGCAACATAACCAAGCATACCTTCTTTACCAAAATATTCTTTTGCTAAATTATCAGTTGATAGGGCAGCAGTATGATATGTTGGTAGTGTAATAAGATGATGAAAAATACCAGCTTCTTTTGAAGCCTCTGACTGAAATGATCTAATTTTATCATCAGCTTTTATTGCCAATTCAGTATCGTCATACTTTATGTCCATAAGCTTATCTCTATCGTAATTAGAAACATCTTCACCAGATTCAATCATTTGATCAAATATTTGTTGTCTAAAATTTAAGGTCCAATTAAATGACGGACTATTGTTGTATACAAGCTTGGCATTTGGAATAGTTTTTCTAATTTCTTTCATCATTCCTGCGATTTGACCAATATGTGGTTTTTCAGTTTCAATCCATATTAAATCTGCGCCATTTTGAAGGCTTGTAATTGAATCTAATATACATCTTGCTTCACCTGTACCTTTTTTAAATTGATATAGATTAGATGGTAGTCTTTTTGGTCTTACAATTTTACCTTTTCTATTAATCATTACGTCACCATGTTTCATATTTTTATCATCTAACTCTTCTACATCTAGAAATGAATTATATTGATCCCCAAGATCACCTTCCTCAT
>ERZ802830.482-NODE-482-length-39653-cov-33.8887_pt1 | contig 39653 bp, 31 predicted proteins | sample MGYA00345654_ERZ802830 | MGnify/ENA primary metagenome ERZ802830 (study PRJEB30503, sample SAMEA104212375) | marine metagenome | biome: Westerlies Biome; feature: [SRF] surface water layer (ENVO:00010504) within the epipelagic zone...; material: water... | reverse complement strand
AACAAATAATGAAACCAACCCTTCAAAAATATATCGCCTGTTTGCTGCTTACAGGACCACTGATGGTTTGGGGGCAAACCAACGCTTGGGAGTCATATTATTCCTACAATAATATTTCCGTGGGCACTGTAAGTAACCAAACGATAGTTACGGCTGCCGAAAACGCCCTTTTGCTATTTGACAGCTCACAAGGTACTGCCGAAACCATCACTACAATAGAAGGCCTTTCTGGAGATAATATTTCTGCACTAGCCACCTATGAAAACGTAATTTTAGTTGGCCATGAAAACGGCTTACTTGCACAAATCGACATCAATACCAAGAAAATAATATTTGAAAGCGGCATTACCCGGAGCAATATAATTTCCGCTGAAAAAAAACAGATTAATCATATTCAACTCGTAGCCAATAGCGCATATGTAGCTACAGGCTTTGGTATTGTAGAAGTTAATCCTGAAACGCTCGAATTTGGCGACACCTATTATTTTGGACCGACAAGCAGCAGCATAGAAGTTAATCAAGTTTTCGTTTTTGAAAACGCGCTGTATGCAGCTACCAAACAAGGCTTATTTAAAACACCTCAAACAAACCTAAATAAGCTGGAGTTTTCATCATGGGATAAATTAGCAGCTGGGAATTGGGCTTTCTTGTGGGCTCAAGACAACAGCTTATATGCAGTAAAAGACGAGGGCAGTTCCCTTTCCTTTTTTCAATTGGGGAATACGGTTCAAAAAAAAGCAACTTTCCCAGGCGTATTAAAAAACGTTTCTCCGCATGAAAACGGTGTACTGATAACGGTTTCAAACCGAGTTTATGACACGGATAAATCTTTTGTCAGAACCCAAACTATAGGTGATTTAGATGGGGTGAAACCCAACACCTTTAATTTTACAATAAGCCTAAATGATCAGAAGTGGATAGGCACTTCCAGCGAAGGACTTATACGTTACGCTAATGACACGGATTTCGATTTAATCAGTCCTCAAGGCCCATTGTTAAACAGTATTTTTGATATTGAGCATTTACAGGACGAGCTCTGGATTGCTCATGGGGATTACAATTTGTTTTATAACCCCTATCCTTTAGAAAAATATGGCCTAAGTAGTTATATTGACAAGCAGTGGGAAAACATCCCCAACAACCAATTGTTTAATGCAGACTCATTCGTTCGCACAGTGGCTCATCCAACTGAAATAGGAACACTTTATGCCTGTTCCTACCATGGAGGAATAGTTGCTATAGAAGATAATACACCAGTGGCCTTGTGGGACCAAACAAATAGCGGACTCGAAAGCCTAACATTTGAAGGACCAAACTACGTAAGCATTCGCGTTCGAGATGCTTTGGTAGACGACAATGGAAACCTGTGGTCAATAACTGGGTATGTTCAAAAAGGGCTAAAAAAGAGATCTCCTTCTGGACAATGGACGGGATATGACTTGTCGGATGCCGTTTTGGATTATACACAAGAAGCAGGGTATTCAAATTTGGAACTTTATAACAATAAGATTTTATTTTTTGGAGGTGTACAAAGTGGCCTCATCGGGGTGGACATTTCGCAATCTCCTCCCCAAATGAAACGCATCATGGGTGGCGACATGGGGCTACCTTCCGATGATATCCGCAGCATACGTTTAGATAAAGACAACCGACTTTGGGTGGGTACTAGGGATGGCCTTGCGGTCCTATATGCGCCCAATCGCTTCTTTGAAGAGGACACCCAATTACGTTCTGTCGTCATATCCGATGGTGGAAACTTGCGAGAACTATTAAGTGGACAATTTATATCCGACATTGAGGTAGATGGCAACAATCAAAAATGGATCAGTACAACTAGCTCTGGCGTGTTTTTAATTTCACCCGACGGCGGTCAAATTTTGCAACACTTTACAAAGGAAAACAGCCCGCTTCCAACCTCATCGGTAAAAACAATTGGGATAAATGAGGTGTCTGGAGAGGTTTATTTCGGAACACTTAACGGCATGGTTTCTTTTCAAGGGGATGCTTATGCAGAATCTGAAAGCTTGTCTGACGCAAATGTTTTCCCAAACCCAGTGCGACCTAACTTTTTAGGGAATGTTGTTATTCGGGGGCTGCAACAAAAGACGAGGGTAAAAATAACAGATATCGCCGGCAACTTGGTTTATGACACCACGAGTCAAGGCGGTAGCATTAGTTGGAACCTGCGCTCCTTTTCAGGCGCCCGCGTTCGTAGCGGTGTATACCTTATTTTTATAACCTCCAAGGACGGACTTGACAGCGCTGTTAAAAAGCTTATGGTTATTAATTAATGGAAGGCTTGACAAACGCAATTGTATTACATGCCACAAAGTATGGAGAAACCAGCGTCATGCTTCATTGCTACACGGAACGCTCTGGCTTGCAATCTTTTGTGGTCAAAGGAGCACGTTCAAAAAAGAAAAACAAATCCCTTTCAATGGGTATGTTCCAGCCGTTGACACAGCTTGAATTATTGTCTAGCACCCCAAAAAGCACACGACTTCCCATCTTGAAATCGGCCAAAATCATACACCCTTACGCTACAATTCCAACCGACGTTGTCAAGTCTAGTATTTGTATTTTTCTAGCCGAAGTCTTCCGTTCTGTATTAAAAGAAGAGGAAGAAAATCAACCCCTTTATCGTTTTTTAGAACATGCCCTAATATGGATTGACACACGCGCCCAAATTGCCAATGCCCATATGTTTATCCTCATACAACTTACCAAACACCTAGGTTTTTATCCAGACATGACCCATATAGCACAGCCCTATTTTGATCTTGAAAACGGACAGTTTGCCGCTCAAGCACGCAGCAAGGAGTGTGTATCAGGACAGGAAATAGAAATGTTAAAAAGCTATTTAGGTACGAAATTTGATAAGATTGATAAAATTACGACCAATGCTGACCAAAGAAGACGCTTATTGCGTTTGCTTATGCGTTATTATCAACTACATGTGCAGTCCTTTAGACCGCCGAAATCATTAGATGTTTTATATGAGGTTTTTAACGATTAGCGTATCCCTTTTTAGCTGCTGCTGTGGTTTTGCGCAGCAGGTTTTAGTTAAGGACGCGGTAACGCTTGAAGTGCTTCCTAGTGTTACAATTGTAGATCAGGGCGGTACTTATTTTGAAACAACAGCCTTTGATGGATCAGTCAAACTCGATGCCTTTGCTGACAATGCCCTTATTTCATTTTCTCACATAGGATACTTACCATACACGCTGTCCAAAAATCAAATCAAATCTGGTCAAATTATTTGGATGACACCAGACGCTGAGCAGCTGGGTGAAATTGTCTTATCGGTTGCAAGGGCCAGCACCAAGAAGAAACGCTTGGCCCAACAAATTGGAATTGTTGCCAAAGCTGAGATTGAACAACAAAACCCTGAAAACACGGCCGTTTTATTGCGTAAAATCCCAGGTGTACGGGTGCAGCAATCCCAGGGCGGTGGCGGGAGCCCCGTCTTACGAGGGTTTGAAGCAAACCGAGTGCTCTTAGTTGTTGATGGCGTCCGGATGAACAATGCGATCTTTCGTTCAGGGCACCTCCACAATGCGCTAAGCGTAGATCCTTTGAGTTTAGAGCGGGCAGAAGTTATTTTTGGGCCATCTTCCGTTGGCTATGGATCTGATGCCCTAGGCGGAGTTATCCACTTTTATACACGAACCCCACTAATTAATCAAAATAAAAAAACAAGCTTTTCTGGCTCCACTTCCTACGATTTTAACCAAAACACAAGCAAACAATCGGCTTTATTTGAATACAGCGCCTCTAAATGGGCCATGCTTCAATACGTTTCTTATGCGCATTTTGGAGACATCGTTATGGGGAAAAATCGCTCACACGGATACGATAACTGGGGAAAGGTAGCCGCGTATTCAGAAAATACAGCGTCGAACTATACCGCAACCCCAACCCCAAATAGCAACCCAAATAAGCAGCGGAACTCTGGGTATGAACAAGTAGACCTTTTACAAAAGTGGGTCTATCACAGCGATACAGGTCTCAAATTCACCCTTAATTTGCAAGGATCAAATTCCGGAAATATTCCAAGGTTTGACAAGCTTGCCGAAAAGCAAGATGGGGAGTTGCGCTTTGCGCGGTGGGAATATGGGCCTCAAAAAAGATGGCTCATTTCTCCTCAAATAAACTTTATTGGATCCCGTCCATGGTTACAGTCCGGAAAAATTATTGCTGCTGTGCAATTTTTAGAAGAGTCTCGCAACAAAAGAAAATTTAGCAGCCTAGACAGGCATACGCAGCGTGAAAACCTTTCCGTTTACAGCCTTAACGCCGACTTTAAGGCTAGTTTCGCCAAGGGGTTTGATTGGTCATACGGATTAGAGCTTACGCATAATGAAGTACAATCGACTGCTTTTAGCCAAACGCTTGCTGTTGACGGGAATCAAATAGTTGGTCTAACTTCAAAGACCCCAATAGCTACCCGCTACCCAAGTGGCGGAAGTACCTATACGACCTTTGCTGCGTATGTAGATTTTAGGTATGACATCAACCCAAACAGCACATTTGCATTTGGCGGAAGACACACCTTCACTGAGCTAGACGCTTCTTGGACAGAGCAAGCGCTAATTGATGCAAGGTTAGCACACGTCAACCAAAAAAACGGGGCTTCAAACGTAACCTTAGGATATACCCATCAGCCCAATGCCGATTGGCAGTTGAAGGCACTCATCTCAACAGGCTTTAGATCTCCAAACATTGATGATCTAGGAAAAACACGCGAGCACAACGGGGTTTTGACTGTGCCAAACATGAGCCTTAGCCCTGAATATATTGTTAGTGGTGAAGTTGGAATTAAGCGCAGTTGGAAAGACGGATCTTTTTTTGAACTCAACGGCTATTACGCTAACATTTACGATTATATAGCTCGTGGCACCTATCATATTCACGACGATTCATCCACGCTGAAAACGAACACCATTATGTTTTCTGGAGAAGAAGTTAAAATTGTGTCAAATTCCAATCTTGGCCAGGTTCGTATTTATGGATTTAGCACACAATTCCAATGGCACATTTCTTCTAAACTGCAATATTCAGGCGCACTGACATTAACAAAAGCTGACGGCAATAATCTAAGCGGAAACCTTCCGTCTATAAGCCCATTATTTACCGCCCAAAAGCTTGATTTAACACTCAAAAAAGGAACTTTGGGACTGGAATGGAATTTTGCAAAAGCCAAACATCCAAATACGTACAGCCCTTGGGGAGAAGACGGTTTGGAAGAAACCCCACTTCTTGCAGACGGCTCCTATGCCGGAACACCCGCTTGGCATCGCGTTGACCTTCAATTTGCCTATCCCATCAATACATCTTTTAATTTGTCGGGTGGGGTATTCAACCTTTTTGATACCCATTACAGAGAATTTGCTTCTGGGATTTCTGTACCAGGCAGAAGCCTAAAGGTAGTTTTACGTTATCAATTGTAATTACTAGAAAGCTGTAAAGCATCATTTTTGCCCTAAAATGGTTACTTTCGCATGCATAATTTGAGCAAGAAATTTTGTTTCCTACTTATTCGCATCTTGATTTGCCCGCAACAGCGGAAGAAATTGCTTCTTTTTGGGAAGAGCACCTAACCTTTGAGGCAAGTGTTTCTACAAGAGAAGGGCGCCCTCCATTTGTGTTTTATGAAGGCCCACCTTCTGCAAATGGGCTACCTGGGATTCACCACGTTTTGGCACGTGCACTAAAAGACATTTTTTGCCGCTACAAAACCCAACAAGGTTTCCAAGTCAAGCGAAAAGCAGGCTGGGACACACATGGCTTACCCGTTGAGCTTGGCGTTGAAAAAGAGTTGGGCATTACGAAAGAAGACATAGGGAAAACCATCAGTGTTTCCGAATACAACGACGCCTGCCGCGAAGCGGTTATGCGCTACACGGATGTCTGGAACGATCTCACCAAAAAAATGGGATATTGGGTAGACATGGAAGATCCGTATATCACCTATACATCAAAATACATGGAATCGGTATGGTGGTTATTGTCAACGCTCTATAAAAAAGGCCTGATCTACAAGGGCTACACCATTCAGCCGTATTCTCCCATGGCCGGAACAGGACTGTCTTCTCACGAATTAAATCAGCCGGGATGTTACCGAGATGTAAGCGATACTTCTGTAACGGCTCAGTTTGAAACCCTTGACGATACGCTCCCAGCGGCCTTGCGAAGCGACACTCCTTTGCACATATTGGCATGGACAACGACGCCTTGGACCCTCCCTTCCAACACCGCATTGACGGTAGGCCCGAAAATTAGCTATGCGGTAGTACATACATTTAATCAATATACCTTTGAACCCATTCGTGTTTTGCTTGCCGAAAAGCTTATCTCAAAGCAGTTTGGAAAGAAATATGTTCAGGCAGAAAACCAAGCGGCACTCAACGCATATTCTCAAGTAGACAAGACCATCCCATTCCTAATTACGCAACAAATCAAAGGAGTAGATTTAGTAGGGATTCGCTACAAACAGTTATGGAACCTGTCACCCTTGCCATATGAAAATGCACAAGACGCCTTCCGCATTATTACAGGAGATTTTGTAACGACTGAAGACGGCACAGGAATTGTTCACACGGCCCCCACTTTTGGAGCTGACGATGCCAAAGTAGCCAAAGAAGCGACACCGCCCATTCCACCACTTTTGATCTTAGATGAAAACGAAAACCCAGTGCCTCTTGTTGACCTTCAAGGAAAATTCAGAACAGAAGTTGGCTTGGTTGGCGGGAAGTTTATCAAAAACGAATTTTATCCAGAGGGTGAGGCGCCAGAAAAGTCAGTAGACGTGGAGATTGCTATTCGCCTGAAAGAAGAAAATAAAGCCTTTAAAGTTGAAAAGTACGTGCACAGTTATCCGCACTGCTGGCGTACGGATGCACCGGTGCTTTACTATCCCCTAGACTCGTGGTTTATAAAGGTCCAAGGACACAAAGACCGCATGGTGGGATTGAACAAAACCATTCAGTGGAAACCCGCCAAAACAGGCGAAGGCCGTTTTGGGAATTGGCTTGCCAATGCCAACGACTGGAACCTTTCACGATCACGCTTTTGGGGCATACCATTGCCCATTTGGCGCACAACTGAAGGAGACGAAACCCGAGTTATTGGGTCAATTCAAGAGCTTAAAGAAGCCGTTGACGAGGCTGTTGCCGCCGGGCTTATGATTAAAAACCCATTTGAAGGTTTTGCAGGCGACGATATGTCTGACAGCAATTACGACAAAGTGGATTTACACAAAGACACGGTTGACGACTTGGTCCTACTAAGCGAATCAGGGAAACCCATGTATCGCGAGTCTGACCTTATCGACGTTTGGTTTGACTCTGGAGCCATGCCTTATGCGCAGTGGCATTACCCTTTTGAAAACAAAGAAAAAGTAGATGGCGGAGGTGCTTTCCCTGCAGATTATATCGCTGAGGGCGTAGATCAAACACGCGGATGGTTTTATACCTTACATACCATTGCCACATTGGTTTTTGATTCCGTAGCCTACAAAAACGTTGTCTCTAACGGTTTGGTATTGGACAAAAACGGACAAAAAATGTCCAAGCGTCTTGGCAATGCCGTTGACCCTTTTGAAACCTTAAAAACATATGGCCCTGATGCTACGCGTTGGTATATGATTAGCAATGCAAATCCTTGGGATAACCTAAAATTTGATGTTGCAGGAATTGAAGAAGTAAAGCGCAAATTTTTCGGTACGCTTTACAACACCTATGCGTTTTTTAGTCTTTATGCCAACATCGACGGATTTAAATTTGAAGAAGCAGCCATTCCACGCCAAGAACGACCAGAAATTGATCAGTGGATTTTGTCAGAGTTGCATACGTTAATTCAAAACACAACCAACCATTTTGACGCTTATGAGCCCACAAGGGCATGCCGTGCCATTTCACATTTTGTCACAGAAGATTTGAGTAACTGGTATGTGCGTTTGTGTCGCCGACGTTTTTGGAAAGGATCATATGAGGCAGATAAAATAGCCGCTTATCAAACGCTTTATGAATGCTTGATGAGTGTTGCAAAACTTATGGCACCAGTAGCTCCTTTCTACGCTGACAGGCTTTATCAAGATTTAAACAGCATTATCCAACAAGATACAGCTTCATCGGTTCACTTGGCTTATTATCCTAAGTCAAATAATGCGTTTATTAATCCAGCATTGGAACAAAAAATGCAACGCGCGCAAAAAATCACTTCGTTGGTGTTGTCCTTGCGTAAACGCGAAAAAATTAAAGTAAGACAACCCCTTCAGCGTATCATGATCCCTGTTTTAGATGATCTTGAGCGTCAGCAAGTAGCCGCCATTTCAAGCCTGATAGCATCAGAAGTTAACGTAAAGCAAGTTGAATTGCTCGACGATACGTCGTCTATACTGGTAAAAGAAGTTAAGCCCAACTTTAAAACACTGGGCCCAAGGTTTGGCAAAGACATGAAGTTGGTCGCACAAGCCATACAAGCATTGAGCGACACCCAAGTGCAGACACTTGAAAAAGAAGGTGCATTGAAATTAAACCTCGATGGCAAAGAGATTACCCTTGCAGCTGACGATGTTGTGATCTCGTCAAAAGATGTTTCGGGCTGGCTTGTGGCATCCGAGCAAGGCGTAACGGTTGCCCTTGACATCCAAATGAACGAATCATTGCGATTGGAAGGCATGGCGCGGGAGCTTGTAAACCGCTTGCAGAACATACGCAAAGACCTCGGCTTTGATGTTACGGATACCATATCACTCACGCTACGAGAAAATGATGCTTTGGCAGCTGTTTTAAAACAAAACAAAACGTATATTCAACACGAAATTTTAGCAACAAGTATTACCTTAGTAAAAGATGAATTAGAAGCGAGCATTCCAATATCCTTTGATTCATTAGAAACCAATGTTAACATGGTCAAATCGAAATAATTTAGCAGTTATGGAAAAATCTAATAATTACAGCGACGAAGCGCTACAAGAGTTTAAAAAAATCATCGAAGAAAAAATTGCCAAGGCTCAAAAAGACTTGGAACTCATTCGCAGTGCCTATATGAACGACGGCAACAACGGAACAGATGACACGTCTCCCACCTTTAAAGCATTTGAAGAGGGATCAGAAACCATGTCAAAAGAAGCCAACACACAGCTTGCCATCAGACAAGAAAAGTTTATTAGGGATTTAAAAAACGCCTTAATCCGTATTGAAAACAAGACCTATGGTGTTTGCCGCGTAACGGGGAAATTGATAAGCCCGGAACGCCTAAAGCTCGTTCCGCACGCAACATTAAGCATTGAGGCTAAAAACATGCAGCGTTAAACCATGACGCTTCGAAAACTTTCTTGGATTGTTTTAGCTATTCTTGCCGCAGATCAAGCCCTAAAAGTCTATATTAAACTCAATTATAGCTTGACCTATTACGGCAATGGCCCTATTGTTGATTGGGGTTGGTTCCGATTGCTGTTTGTTGAAAATAAAGGCATGGCTTGGGGCGCTAGCCTCAGTGATTTCCTTCCATTTATTTCAGAAGACACCGCAAAACTCTTATTGAGTATTTTTAGATTATTGGCTGTAACTGGGATAGGCATTTGGCTCTCGCGCGCTGTTAAAGCAAAAGCACCAAAGTTGCAATTGATTGCTGTTGGCTTAATTTTTGCCGGGGCTTTGGGCAACATTATTGATTCGGTTTTTTACGGAGTCTTCTTTTCAGAAACAACATACAACCAATTGGCAACCTTTTTACCAGAAGAAGGCGGTTATGCACCGCTTATGTTTGGTCATGTGGTGGATATGTTTCAGTTTCCCATGTTTACATGGACCTGGCCAAGTTGGTTGCCTATTGTGGGCGGCAATCAATTTACTTTCTTTGAGCCCGTTTTTAATATTGCCGATAGCGCCATCAGTGTTGGTGTTGTATTGTTATTATTGCAACAGCGAAAGGCAGCAGATTAAAAGCGATATATATTTTTTGGTGTTATTACAATATCTAAAGGCACGTCTGTGGTTTCAACATCTGTTATGTTATCGACAGGTTCAAAATAAGACAACCCAACGGTTTTGACCTCTTTGGAACAACGTTCAAGAAACCTATCGTAGTAGCCTTTTCCAAACCCAACACGATGCCCTGCCGTATCAAAACACAATAGTGGAACCACAACGGTATCGATATTTTCAGGCGATATATAAGCCTCCGATAGCGGCTCTTTGATGCCCCATTCATTTGTGCTGGTGGGCATGTTTTTGTCCCACATAACAGCTTCCATAACGCCGTTTTTATCTATGACCTTAGGCACACAAACACGGTGATGGTCTGACAATGAAAATAGTGTATCTGTAGGAAGTTCTTGGTGGTTTTGACTGGACATATAAAGCATAATTAAATTTCCTTCGATTAGTTTATCGGTTCTAATCTGTTCGAAAATTTGAATACTGGCCTCTGAAAGCTCTTGGGCGGAAAGCTTGGAACGTTTATTGCGGAAAAGTTGTCGTAAATCACGCTTTTTGGCCATGCATAAATATACAGGTTTAGACGCAAGTTTTTGTACTTTAGTAACCATGACCCAGTTCAGCTTAAAACAACAAGTGGCTTCGTTACCAAACGAGCCTGGCGTGTATCAATATTACAATACAGCAGGTGAAATTATCTACGTGGGCAAAGCAAAGGACCTTAAAAAGCGGGTGTCCTCCTATTTCAGAAAACGAGTGGATTCGCGCAAAACCCGAAATCTGGTCAATGCGATTGAATCGCTTAAGCATATTGTTGTTCCTACCGAGTCTGACGCCCTGATTCTAGAAAATACGCTGATAAAAGAACACCAACCAAAGTACAATATCTTACTGCGTGACGATAAAACATACCCATGGATTTGTATTAAAAAAGAGCGGTATCCGCGTGTTTTTGCCACCCGAAAAGTAATGCAAGACGGCTCGGAATATTACGGCCCATTTACCAACGGCAAAACGGTGCGCGTGCTCCTTGGGTTAATCAACGAGCTTTACCCTTTACGCACGTGTCACTACGATTTGAGCCAAGAAAATATTGCCAGCGAAAAATACAAGGTGTGCCTGGAATACCACATTGGAAATTGCTTGGGTGCTTGCGTGGGTGAGCAAACGACCACGCACTACAACGAATCTATTGAAAACATCCGCGCCATTTTAAAAGGAAAGTTCAAGCAGGTAAACAACGCATTTAAAAAAGAAATGCTTGCCGCCTCAAAGACGTTGCAATTTGAGCATGCCCAAAAAATTAAGCTAAAAATGGAAGCCTTGTCCCAGTACCAATCCAAGTCTGCCGTGGTAAGCGCAAAAATAGACGCTGTAGACGTCTGTACCATTGTTTCAGATGAGGCAACTGCTTTTGTCAATTTTTTGCAGGTGGCCCATGGTTCAATAGTACGTTTTCACAGCATGACCATAAAGAAAAAACTAGACGAGTCTGATGAAGAGTTACTGCGCGTGGCTGTAGTGGAATTGCGAAGAAGATTTGACTCATTATCCAAAGAAATACTACTTCCATTTGATATCGACTTAGGCGAAACGGTTCGCGTTACCGTGCCCAAAATCGGCGAAAAAAAGCAGTTGATTAGCCTTTCATTACGCAACGCCAAACACAGTCGTTTGGAACAACTCAAACAAATAAAGCTCACAGACCCAGAGCAACACAGCCAACGGATTATGGCGCAAATGCAACGCGATTTGCGCTTGCAAGAACTCCCATTGCATATTGAGTGTTTTGACAACTCCAATATTCAGGGCAGTGACCCCGTGGCTGCATGTGTGGTATTTCGAAATGGCAAACCAAGCAAGAAAGAATACCGCCACTACGGCATTAAAACCGTTGTTGGTCCAGATGATTTTGCCTCTATGGAGGAGGTTGTTTACCGTAGATATAAACGCCTGCTAAGTGAGGGCGAAGCCCTTCCACAACTTGTGGTTATTGACGGAGGCAAAGGGCAACTCAGTGCGGCACTTAAAAGTTTTGATGTGTTGGGCATTAGAGGCAAAGTAGCTATTTTGGGCATTGCCAAACGCTTGGAAGAACTCTATTTCCCCGACGACCCCATTCCGCTTTATTTGGATAAGCGGTCTGAAACCCTTCGCATTGTGCAGCAACTGCGAAACGAAGCCCACCGCTTTGGTATCAGACTACACCGAAACAAACGCAGCAAGGGTGCCATCAGCTCTGTTTTGGAATCCATCCCTGGAGTTGGCGCGAAAACAGCAACAACCCTTTTAAAGAAATTCAAATCTGTGAAGCGCATTAAAGCAGCAAAAACAGAAGAACTAGCCCAACTAATCGGACCCACATTGGCCAAGAAAATCTATGAACACCTACACAATGAGAAATCTTAAGCTACTTCTTTTATTCTTTTTTTTAACGGTCATTAGTGCCCAGGCACAGCAAGATCTTAAAGTAGGCTTAATCTTAAGTGGCGGCGGCGCCAAAGGCATTGCACATGTTGGTGTCTTAAAAGAGATTGAGCGCGCAGGCGTCCGTATTGATTATATCGGCGGCACCAGCATGGGCGCTATTGTGGGAGGATTATACGCTTGCGGCTATACGGCCAGCCAACTGGAAGAAATGCTAGCAACCACCAACCTTGCCGATGTCATAAACGATAAATTTGATCGTGATGTCATGTCTTTTGATGCAAAAGAAGACGCTTCACGCTATGCGATAACACTTCCCATAGTTAAGGGACGGATTCAATTTCCACTGTCGCTTTCTAAAGGGCAACATGTCTATGACATGTTTGTACAGCTGATGCACGAACAACGCAACACGCACGATTTTAGCACCTTGCCCATACCTTTCTATTGTGTGGCAACAGACATCAATACGGGAGAGAAAACCGTTTTAGATAAAGGGTATTTACCTCTTGCTGTAAACGCTAGTAGTGCCCTGCCCACGCTTTTTTCACCAGTACAAGTGGAAGACCGCATGCTTATTGATGGTGGTATTGTGGACAATTATCCAATTGATGAAATGCTTTCGAAAGGCATGGATGTGATTATTGGTGTTGATGTACAAACAAATGTTAGCAGCACAGATGAAACATCAACGCTATCGGAAGTGGTAACGCGTATTGCAAGCTTTCAAACTCGAAAGCAAATGGCCTCCAAAAAAGCAAAAACACATATTTACATAAGACCAGAAATGGATGATTTTAACATACTGTCTTTTGACAAGAAAAATGAGATTATGGCACAGGGGGTTTTGGCAGGACAAAAGGCAAGACCCCAACTGCAGATTTTGGCTAAAAATCAGCAACCAAGGGTTAAGGAACAAAAGGAAATACCTTCCTCTTTTCAACTTGACAGGCTTTTGGTTGGCACCACACCAAATTATAAAGCCAATTATTTACTAGGTAAGTTGAGGTTAAAATCGAAAAACACGTATTCCTTTCGAAAATTAAAAGAGGGCATGTCAAATCTTGCTGCCACCCAAAACTTTGATGCCTTTCGGTATATCCTTGAAACTGAAAACGAAAAAGAAGTACTTAAAATGACCCCGCCTGAAACAAAACACACAACCCTTTTTCGCGGGAGTTTGCATTATGATAAATTAATTGGGGCGTTGGCATTGGTAAACCTTACCAAAAAACACGCATTTCTAAAAAATGATGAGCTCTCTTTGGACCTTATGTTGGGGGCATATTTTCAGTACGCCTTATCTTATTTTATAGACAAAGGTGAGTTTTGGTCTGTTGGTCTAAGCGCCAAGCAGCATCAGTTTGACACCGCTGCTCAAGTAGTATTCAACACAGCTCCATTTGCTTTTAGCAATTCAACAAACACACGTGTTTTGGTACAAAAAAATACGTTGTTTGTGCAAACCCTTTTTAGGGAAGAAGTGGTATTGGGAGTTGGACTAGCACATCAACACAATGTGTTTAAAACAAACGTATTCGACACCCAAACCGACCGTTTTTTGAATGCCGACAACGCCGATTATTACAGTACATTAGGCTCTCTGAAAGTAGACACAAGAGACGATAAATTCTATCCCAAAAAAGGGGCATTTTTTGACGGGGATATCAACTATTATTTTAGCAAAAAATCATCGCTCGAAGACAATAATTTCACCTCCTTTTTGATCGCAAAAGCCAATATGGGAGCCACCCTCCCCTTAGACTCAAAATACACGCTGATGTTTAGCACGTCTGGAGGCTTCACGGTTGGAGATGCCGCATCTTCTGCTTTTGATTATGCTTTTGGCGGATATGGAAACGCTCCTGTTCTGAACTACCAAACGTTTATTGGTCTACCGCAACAGTACGCAGTGGGCAATAGTTTTGTTAAAGCGGAAACCACAGTTGACTATGAGTTTACCCCAAACCATCACCTCAAAATGATGTTAAATGCAGGTATTGTAAGCGATGATATCTTCAAAACAGGACAATGGAAAAGCGGCATTGACTATTACAGCGCAGGGATGGCATATGGGTTGGAAACTTTTGCAGGTCCCCTAGAGCTTACTGCTGCTTACAGCCCGCAATTTGGCAGGCTTTTGTTTCATGTTAATATTGGGTGGCAATTTTAAATTTAAGATAAATGCTTTTACGTATTTTTGCTGCTATGAAGTTTCAGATATGGCTATGGGTGGGTTTGTTCACTTACGCGCTACCCCTTTTCGCACAAGAAACGACACCGCCCCTAAGCAGCAACGCTATTATTGCAAAAACACCCATTAAGCCAGCCTATAAAGCAGGCGAATGGTTTAAATTTAGAATCCACTACGGAATTTTTAACGCAAGTTATGCAACCCTAGCCTTAACAGAAGCAACATGGAACGGTCAACCGGCTTTGTATGCGAAGGGTATTGGTCGCACAACGGGTTTAGCTCGCTTATTTTTCAAGGTTGATGATTACTACAGTTCTTATTTCACTAAAGAAGACAACCGTCCGCTGCACTTCATTCGCAACATCAATGAAGGAGGCTATAAAAAACACCTCACCATTGATTTTGACCACGAGCAGCAGCAGGCTACAGTTATCGATCTTAAAAATGAAACAACGGGGACTTACAGTACTGATCCAGAAGTTCAAGATTTGATTTCTTTCGTTTATTATTTGCGAAAGCACCTTGATGTTGATGCCATCCAAAAAGACGAATTTGTCGTTGTGAACTTGTTTTTTGATGCGGAAAACTACGCCTTCAAATTCAAGTTTTTAGGCCGAGAAACCATTAAGACAAAATTTGGCAAGGTTAAAACATTAAAATTTCGTCCTTATGTACAGTCTGGGCGCGTGTTCAGAAGTAGTGAGAGCATTACTCTTTGGGTAAGCAGCGACGACAATAAAATTCCGTTGCGCTTGCAAGCTGATTTGAGCGTTGGAAGCATCACCGCAGATTTAGACGCCTTTAAAGGATTAAAAAACCCATTTGAAATTGTTGTTGAGGAATAGTTTTCTTTTTGTTTTTATTGCTGCCTTGACTTTGGGCTGCAGTTGTTCTTCGGATAAAGCCGAAGCAGTGCCTGTTGCACCTCCCGATCCAGATGTTTTTGCCTATGGATATAAATTAAACGATCTTGAAGTAGTTCGAGATACGGTTCAAAGAGGGGATACTTTTGCAGATATCTTTCTAGAAAACGGCTTTAGTTACACCGATATTTATAACATCAACAGCAAGGTCAAAAAAACATATAACTTTAGAAAAATCAAGCCCAAAAGACCCTATACTTTTTTATTTTCGAAAGATTCGTTGTCTTCCCCCGTGGCGTTTATTTATCAACCGTCCATGCTGGACTATGTGGTGGTAAATTTAAAAGACTCTGTTTTTGCAAAAAAGGAAAAAAAGGAGGTTGCGCTCCGAACGTTTGAAGCACAAGGCGTTATTACGAGCTCCTTGTCAGAGACCTTGGAAGCACAAAGATTAAGCCCCTTATTGGCTTATGACTTGTCTGATATTTATGCGTGGAGTATTGATTTTTTTCGATTGGAAAAAGGCGATCGTTTTAAAATAATATACACTCAAAAATATGTAGACGATTCCATTTATGTGGGGCTAAATCGCATTCATGCGGCCTATTTTGAGCATCGAAATAAACCGTATTACGCCATAGAGTTTGAATCCGATGCGGAACGTGGCATTACCGAATTTTTTGACGAAAAAGGGAAAAACCTACGCCGCGCCTTCCTGCAAGCGCCTGTACAGTTTTCACGTATTTCGTCAAGGTATAACAAACGGCGTCGCATTTCCTATTACGGACGCACCAAGCCACACTACGGCACTGACTTTGCCGCACCAGTAGGCACACCCATCCGCGCCACTGCTAGCGGAACCGTCGTAGCTGCAGGCTATACCCGAGGGAACGGGAACTATGTAACCATCCGACATAACGGCACCTACAAAACGCAATACCTGCACATGAAAAAACGCAAGGTGCGTAAAGGACAACAAGTAACGCAAGGCGATCTTATTGGTACCGTTGGCATGACGGGGTATACCTCAGGACCGCATGTTTGTTATCGTTTTTGGAAGCATGGCAAACAAGTAGACCCCTTTAAACAAAAACTCCCCGAAGCCAAGCCTATTGAACCCAAATTGAAAGAAAAGTATATGGTTTATATGCAGCCCTTAAAAGAAACGTTAGATTGCATAACGTTTTATAATTCAGAAACATCAATAACATATGTCACTCCCGAAAATCAACCCAACAACAACTAAGAGTTGGAGCAAGCTTGCGCAGCTTGCAAAAGACCCTAAAACACTGCAAAACTATTTCGCAGATGATGCAGGTCGTGCGGCACAATTTGCTATTGCTTGGGATTCCTTTTTTGTGGATTATTCCAAAAACCACATCGATAAAGACATTCAAGCCGCCTTGTTAGGATTGGCAAAGGAGGCAGGTCTCGAAGACGCCCGAAAGGCCTATTTTTCTGGAGAAACCATCAATCAAACGGAAGGCCGTGCGGTTTTGCACACTGCGCTGAGGGCAAAAGAAAATGCCGATATCCGCGTGGACGGCGAAAATGTGGTGCCAGCAATATATGCTGTTAGATCAAAAATTAGCGCATTTGCTAATGCGGTTATTGCTGGAGAACGAAAAAGCAGTACGGGTCAAGCCTTTACGGATGTCGTTAATATCGGTATAGGCGGCTCCGATTTGGGCCCTGCCATGGTTACAGAGGCCTTGGCGTATTATAAAAACCACCTCAACGTACACTTTATGTCAAATGTTGATGGGGACCATGTGTTGGAGGTCCTTAAAAAGCTAACTCCAGCCACAACACTTTTTGTTGTGGTGTCAAAGACGTTCACCACTCAAGAGACCCTTTCCAATGCGACAACAGCTAAACAATGGCTCGTAGATGCCTTGGGCGCTGCAGCTGTTGGCGATCATTTTGTGGCGGTATCCACGAACCTTGCGGCGATAGACGCTTTTGGTATTCAGTCCAAAAATGTATTCCCGATGAACGATTGGGTAGGCGGCCGTTTTTCGCTTTGGAGTGCAGTTGGCCTTTCCGTTGCATTGGCTGTTGGCCCCGACAATTTTGAAGCCCTCCTTGATGGCGCCAATGATATGGACGAACACTTTGCAACAACGCCATTTGAAGAGAATATCCCCGTTATGTTGGCCTTGCTGACCGTGTGGTATAACAATTTTTTAGGCGCACAATCAGAAGCGGTAATTCCTTACACCCAATATTTGAACTGGTTACCCGCCTATTTGCAACAGGGTATTATGGAGAGCAATGGAAAATCGGTTGACCGAAATGGGAATGTGGTGTCCTATCAAACGGGTAATATCATTTGGGGCGAACCCGGGACGAATTCCCAGCACGCCTTTTTTCAATTGATGCACCAAGGAACTAAATTAATTCCAGCGCATTTTATTGGGTTTGTTGACGCACTTCACGGGAACAAAGACCATCACGACAAGCTGATGGCTAACTTTTTTGCACAAACCGAAGCGCTGATGAACGGAAAAACAGAAGCGCAAGTTCGAGAAGAGCTAATCGAAAAGGGAATGGATAAAGCAAGCTTAGAAGCTTTGGTTCCATTCAAAATTTTCTCTGGCAATAAGCCGACAACAACACTTTTAATTGAGAAACTTACCCCCAAATCTTTAGGGGCTTTGGTGGCGATGTATGAACACAAAATCTTTGTTGAAGGCGTGGTGTGGAATATCTTTAGTTACGACCAGTGGGGCGTGGAACTTGGCAAGCAATTGGCATCCGTTATTTTAGATGAAATGGACATTTCAAGTACAGTAAAACACGACAGCTCTACCACCCAACTTCTAGCGCGGTATAAAAGTTAATAAAATGTTAAAATTGTTTAACACGGTGCTAACGTTAGAATGCAAGAGTGTTTAGATATTAGCGGAAACTTTAAAACTAACAAAATGATAAAACGATTAACCATAGTTGCTGCTTTAGCAACTACGCTTGTTTTTGCACAGCAAACGCAGGAAAACGACTCTATCATAGTCACTGACCTTGATGAAGTTGTAGTTATGGGGGGTGTAATTGACCTTGCAGCGGACAGAGAAACACCAATTGCTGTTTCTAAAGTTGAAGCTGCTGATATTGAGCGCCTAGGCGGACAATTTGACTTAATTTCAACAATTAAAACCACTCCTTCTATTCACGTTCGAAATGGATCAGGGTTTGGTGACGCATATATGTATTTACGTGGGTTTGATCAAACAAATACAGCTTTTCTTATCAATGGACAGCCTGTAAACTCAGCAGAAGACGGTAAAGTTTACTGGTCTAACTGGTCTGGACTTATGGAAATTGCAGAGTCAATAGAAGTACAAAGAGGTTTGGGTTCTTCAAAGCTTGCTATTTCATCTGTTGGGGGCACAGTAAACATTGTTACCAAAACTGTAGACCAAAAAGCAGGGGGATTTGTTAAGTCAACAAGCGGAACAAACAGCTACTTTAAAAATTCGGCTTATATTTCAACTGGTCTCCAAGATAACGGTTGGGCGTTTGCTGCGTTGTTTGGTCACTGGCAAGGAAATGGTATGACATATACTTCAAAAGGTCAAGGACAGGTTTATTATTTCTCTATTGGATATAAGCCAAACGAGAACAATATTTTCAATATGTTTATTACCGGTGCACCACAATGGCACGGAGCTGGAGGTGGAGACACGATCCAACAATATTTAGATCACGGAAGAACTTATGCAGAGTGGGGAGGTTATAGAAATGGTGATCTTTACCCGGGTGGAAGAAACTTCTATCATAAGCCTTTATATAACTTGTCATGGGACTGGAGAATTAATGATACTTCAGACTTGTCAACTGTGGTATATGGAACTAATGGTAGAGGAGGTTTTGCACTTCCACGAGGAGATATAGAATATGGTTCTGGTACTCCAGGATGGATTGACTTTGATGCAACAATTACTGATAATTTAGCAAACGAGAACAACTCAGACAATCAAGGTATTATTGCTGGGTCAATCAATGGCCATAACCAATATGGTATCGTATCTAACTTTACTAAAGAGTTTAATGAAAATCTAACTTTTAATGTTGGTTTTGACTTACGTACTTATAATGGTGTACACTGGTACAGTATTGTTGACAAATTGGGATTGAATACGTACAATCGAGATGGTGGTGCTTCAAAAACATATGGATACAACCCATGGGATGCATTAAACATGCCGGGTAATGATGAAAGAGATGACTACGCGATTCGTTATGATTATGAAGAAGTAATCAACCTTGCATCTCTATTTGGTCAAGTTGAATATGCTAATGATGAGTTTTCAGCATTTTTCCAAGGTTCTATTTCAAGCCAATCTCACGAAAAAGAAGACTTCTTTAATATTAATGCTAAAGCTGAAAAAATCACCAATAATGGTTTCAACATAAAACTTGGCGGGTCATTAAATATAAGTGACAAGTCTAAAGTTTATGCAAACACAGGTTTTTACTCTCGTCAACCCTTCCACGATGACTTGTATGATAACATTAGATACTCTAATGCGCTAAATACTGCTGCGGAGGATAATCAAGAAATCACAGGGGTTGAATTAGGATATCAGTATGAAACAGAAAACTTTAGGTTAATTATTGACTTGTACTCAACTAAATGGGACAATCGCTTCTTAACAAGTACAACTTTTGACGCAAACAATATTGTTGTTTCCTACGACAAATCTGATGCAATTTCTAGCTTGCACAAGGGTATTGAAGTTCAATGGGCTTATAAGCCAACTAATGATATTTCATTAGACGGTTACGTTTCTTTAGGTGACTGGGAGTACACTTCAAACGTGATAACTCGTACTTTTGACGTGAACGATAGACTTTTGAGCTCAGGTGATATGAACTACATTGATGGTGTTAAAACGGGCAATGCTCCACAAACTACACTAGGCGGTAACTTCAAGTATGCGATTACAAAAGATGTTAACTTTGCACTCACTGTAAACCATACAGCAAATATGTACGGTGAAGTAAACTTTGGAGACTCTATCTTTGATACTGCAGGAAATGCTGACCAGCTTCTTATGTTACCAGCTTACACGCTTGTAGATGCGTTTATCAACTTTAAAGTTCCTTTTGCAGATGATAAACTAGATGCTTCATTAGGTGTTTTCAATATGTTTGACACATTCTACTTCGAGTTTTTAGACGGAAACAGACAAGCTTCTTCGTCTGACAATACTTGGTATGGAATTAACACATCTAACCGTGTTGACCCAGGATATGGCAGAACATTTTCATTAGGCCTCAAATACAACTTTTAACTAAGTTTTATTTACAAGACTATTTAAAAACCCTCAGCATCGCTGAGGGTTTTTTTATTCAATGTCCTTTAAACGAAGCTGAACGCTTACATTTCCTTGCCATACGTTTTCTTCTACGGCGTAGGCAATACGGAGGGGCGCTCCTTTTTTGAGTAAGTCCATTTTTTGACCAAGGCCAAAGCCTATGGCATCTATGGGTGAACTTGACCCTTGAACGAATCTTGCCTTAAGATGGCTTTTGTCTTGTCCGACCAATTTCGCATATCCGCTGTCCACAACGCCTTCTGTATAAAACACAGGACTTCTGTTTTCAGGGCCAAAGGGCTCCATTTGCTTTAGGATGCGCAATAGTTTTGGTGTGATGGAAGCGAAGGGTAGCGCAACATCAATGTCAAGGGATTGCTCCTTTTGTGTTGCTGTTATTGTTTGAGCAACTTGTGCTTCAAATGCCGCCTTAAAGGCCGCGTAGTTTTCTTCCTTTATGGTGATCCCAGCGGCATATTTATGCCCGCCAAACTGAATGATATGCGCACGGCACGCATCGATTGCCTTATACACATCAAAGCCATGAACCGAGCGTGCAGATGCGGCCAAAACCCCTTCAGCAGACCTAGTAAACACCAAGGTTGGCCGATAATAGGTCTCAATAAGCCTTGAAGCAACGATGCCAATTACCCCTTTATGCCAATGCGGTGCATAAACCACGTTAGTCGCATTGTTTGTTTCTTTATTTACTACTATTTGCGCCAAGGCCTCTTTGGTGATTTCTTGTTCCACCTCACGGCGTGAGGTGTTGTATGTCTCAACTTCCTGTGCAATTTTTTTGGCTTCCTCATCCGATGCTGAAAGCAATAATGCAACAGCATCAAGTCCGTGCTTCATGCGTCCAGCAGCATTGATTCTAGGCGTCATACCAAAAACTACATCCGAAATAATTTGCCCCGTTTGTTTATCCCGCATCAGTGCTTTTAGGCCGGGTCTCGGGTTGGTGTTGAGTTGCTGAAGCCCCAAAAATGCAAGGGCCCTGTTTTCGCCAACCATGGGAACGATATCCGCTGCAATGGCTACCGCAACAAAATCCAAATAGGCAATGATCTCATTTACTTCCTTCCCTTGTTGCTGTAACAATCCTTGCATGAGTTTAAACCCCACCCCACAACCGCAAAGTTCTTTAAACGGATAGGTGCAATCGCCTCGTTTTGGATCCAAAACAGCCAAGGCATCTGGGAGCACATCGGCAGGTGTATGGTGGTCACAAATAATAAGTTCAATGCCCAATGTTTTTGCATAGGCCACTTGCTCGATGGCTTTTACGCCGCAATCCAAGGCGATCATAAGCGATATATTGGCAGCTTTTGCCGTGTCTATTCCTTTTTTGGAAAGCCCATAGCCTTCGGCGTAGCGATCTGGAATATAGGGCGTGACGTCTAGCCCTTGGCTGCGAAGAAAATGCGTCAGTAAGCTCACCGAAGTGGTTCCGTCTACGTCATAGTCGCCATACACCATAACGGCCTCCTTTTGGTCAATAGCTTGTTGCAGTCTTCCCACAGCCTTGTCCATGTCTTGCATCAAAAAGGGATCGTGGAGTTGGCCAATATGTGGTCTAAAAAAAGCTCTTGCCTCTTCAAATGTCGTGATCCCTCGTTGTGCAAGCAGTTGTGCAACAACAGCATCAACACCCAAGCACTCAATTAGATGTGCTGTGGTTTCTTGAAGTGGCGTATCCTTTATATTCCAATGCATTACGATAATCCTTCTACCACGATCACAAACTCACCTTTGGGCGGGTTCTGTGTAAAATGGTCTATGAGTGTTTTTAATGAGCCGCGAACGGTTTCTTCAAACTTTTTTGTTAGCTCTCTTGAGGCTGTTGCCCCACGATTTTCTCCAAGCTGCTCGGCAAGTTGTCCAAGGGTTTTTAGGATGCGGTGTGGGGATTCATACAGCACTATAGTGCGCGTTTCTTCAGCCAAAGCCGATAGGCGTTTTTGACGTCCTTTTTTTGGGGGTAAAAATCCTTCAAAGACAAAGCGATCACAGGGGAGTCCGCTTAGTGTTAATGCAGGGATTAGTGCCGTAGCACCGGGAAGTGCTTCAACGTGAATATCAGCAGCTAGGCACGCGCGAACCAATAAAAACCCTGGATCCGAAATACCTGGACTGCCCGCATCAGAAACCAAGGCTATGCACCCAGCAGGGGTTAGTTCTGAAACGATTCTAGGCACTGATTTATGTTCGTTATGCATGTGAAAAGACCGCATTGGCGTGTCTATGTCGTAGTGCTTAAGGAGCTTGGCAGTGGTCCGCGTATCCTCAGCTAAAATAAGGTCAGCAGCACCCAATACTTCTATTGCGCGCAGCGTAATATCGCCCAAGTTTCCAATGGGTGTAGGGACCAACCAGAGCCCTTTCATTTCTTGCTGTGTTGTATTTTTTTCCAAACCTTGTTTTTTATTAAGGCGTGCTACGCTTCGTAAAGTTGCGAAATATGCGCAATAAACGCAGCAACATCGCCTTCTTTATCGCTCCAATCGTAATCGGGCCGCACTTGTTGCTCAATAAAGGCTATTGCCTCGGCTTTGTTTTCTTTTGAATTTAACATGGACATGATGCGCTGGAAATCGGCATTGCTTCCCTCAAAAAGCTTTTCGGCAAAATCTACGCGCACCGTTTCAAAAGCAATTTCGGTAACGGGTTGATGCAAAACATCTTCAAGCGCAGAAGGTGTTTCCGTTATTTCAGCTGGCATTTCTTGCATTTCTGTTTCTGGTTCAGCGATGGCCATGATGGCCGCTGCTTTGTCGTGGATTTCAGAAAGCGACATGCGATTTCGCTTACGCAAGATTTCATGTGCAAGGCTCATTAAGGCCTTTTCGGCAGTACTTTTTAAAACTTTTTCTTCTTCCATAATTTTGGCTGCCTAAATTTAATACTTTTGAATGGTACTTACGCACTAAAGCGTTTGAAAACAGTTGGATAATATGTTTCTCGAAAACACAGGGCACAAAAACGAATCGTATGGCTGGATTGAGGTCATCACGGGCTCTATGTTTTCCGGTAAAACCGAGGAACTTATCCGCCGATTAAAACGCGCAACGTTTGCCAACTTAAACGTAGCGATTTTTAAACCTGAGGTTGATAATCGCTACGGAACCGACAAGGTTGTTTCTCATGATGCAAACGAAATTATTTCCACAGCGGTACCTGCTGCAGCCAATATTAGCCTATTGGCAGATAATTGCGACGTGGTGGGAATAGACGAAGCCCAGTTTTTTGACGATGAGATTGTCCGGGTTTGTAACGATTTAGCCAATCGTGGGATTCGTGTAATTGTTGCCGGGCTAGATATGGATTTTAAAGGCAACCCTTTTGGCCCCATGCCAAATTTGATGGCTACCGCCGAATATGTAACTAAAGTGCATGCGATATGTACTAGAACCGGTCAATTGGCCCATCATAGTTTTCGCAAAGGAGAAAACGACAGCCTAGTGATGCTGGGCGAAACCGAAGAATACGAGCCTTTGAGTAGGGCCGCATTTCACAAACTTATGGTACGTGAAAAAGTACGTAAAATGAATGTCACCTCCGAAACGGTGACACCGAAAAAAAGCAAAAACGCCTAAGGCAATATGAGCGAAACCGTTCTTGAAATTCACCTGCCCAACCTAAGGCACAATTATACTTTCTTACGAAATCAATTGTCCGCTAACACCAAACTACTCGCCGTCGTGAAGGCTTTTGGTTATGGTAGTGATGCCATTGAGATTGCAAAATGTTTGGTTGCTCAAGGGGTTGATTATTTAGGCGTTGCCTATGTACATGAAGGGGTAGCCCTTCGCAAAGCAGGTATAACTACGCCTATTTTGGTACTTCATCCACAGCTGCCAAACCTCGACGCATTGATTGAATATAAGCTTGAACCAAGCGTTTATGGACATCGTATTTTGAATGCGCTATTATCCAAAATTAAGGAATCAAATATCAGTCATTTCCCCGTCCATTTAAAATTTAACACCGGGCTTAATCGGTTGGGGTTTGATCCAAAAGACGCCACGGCACTATTAGCACTTTGTAAAGATAACGCCCTGTGGTTGTTGCTTCAAGGGGTATATTCTCACTTGGCGGCTTCGGATGATGAAGACGAAAATGCATTCACAAAAAAACAACTAAAAACCTTTTCAGAAATTGTGGCTGTTTTTAGCTCTGCGTATCCCAACACAACTTTCCATGTGTTGAATACTTCGGGGGTTTTACATTTTCCGGAGTCACAATACAATATGGTACGCACGGGCATTAGCCTCTATGGCTATGGGAATCATCCAAGTATTGACGCACAGCTCAAACCAGTACTTAGGTTGCGGACGGTGATTTCTCAAATCCATATACTTGAAGAAGGCGATACCTTAGGCTACAACCGTGCTTTTATAGCAAAGACCAGAACCAAAACAGCAACACTGCCGTTGGGTCATGCCGATGGGATTGGCAGAATCTACGGAAACGGAAAGGGCTATGTGATGATTAATGGACAACAAGCAAGCATCCTTGGAAACGTGTGTATGGACATGATTATGGTTGATGTTACGGATATTGATTGTGAGGCGGGCGATACCGTTACCGTTATTGGCCCTGATGCCAGTGCAGAAGACCTAGCCAATGCGGCAGGAACCATTTCTTACGAATTAATCACAGCCCTTTCACAAAGAATACAGCGTAGGGTTATCTCCTAAAAGTTACAAAACAAACAAACTGTTATTTTCTTGATAAACTGCAGTATGCTTCTTTTTATAAAGCAGATATGCCGTACATTCGCAGCAAAAATAAACACATGCGCGTAGCAGTAGTAGGCGCCACCGGTATGGTTGGCCATGTAATGTTAGAAGTATTGGCAGAACGCCAATTTCCATTAACGGAGTTAATTCCTGTTGCTTCGGCTCGTTCCGCTGGAAAGCAATTAGCGTATAACGGCAAGGATTGTACCGTTATCACCGTGGAAGATGCCGTTGCCCAAAAGCCAGATATTGCCTTGTTTTCTGCTGGCGGCGATACCTCATTGGCTTGGGCACCAAAGTTTGCTGCCATTGGTTGTACAGTTATTGACAATTCCTCTGCTTGGCGGATGCATCCCGATCATAAGCTTATCGTTCCCGAAATTAATGCCAATGAACTGACGGCTTCAGACAAAATTATTGCCAACCCTAACTGCTCTACCATTCAAATGGTGATGGCACTTGCGCCCATTCACCGTGCATTCGGGATTGAACGCGTAGTTGTTTCCACCTATCAATCCATTACGGGAACAGGCGTTAAGGCAGTGCAACAATTGGAAAACGAATACGAAGGCAAAGAAGGCGAAATGGCCTACCCACATGCCATCCATCGCAACGCCATTCCACATTGTGATGTTTTCTTGGACAATAATTACACCAAGGAGGAAATGAAGTTGGTAAACGAAACCCATAAAATTCTAGACCCCAACATTCGGGTAACGGCTACGGCAGTGCGCATCCCTGTTGTGGGCGGACATAGCGAATCGGTAAACCTAAGCTTAAGCAAGCCAGCTGAACTAGACGCGGTTCGTCAAGTACTTGCTGCAATGCCCGGCGTGGTGGTACAGGACGACATCCACAATAATGACTACCCCATGCCACTTCAGGCACACGGGAAAGATGAAGTTTTTGTGGGCCGTTTACGAAAAGACACCTCACAAGAAAATGGGTTAAACCTGTGGATCGTTGCAGACAACTTACGTAAAGGTGCTGCTACCAACACAGTTCAAATTGCGGAATATTTAGCAGCCAATAACTTAATTTAATTTTTTTTACATTTAGTGAAAATTTAAAATATGCGCCCCCATTTATTCCTCATTTTCGCAGTGCTAGCTTCTTCTTGCGCCAAAAAATCACCCATTATGTACCCTGAAACCAAAAAAGAAATTGTTATCGATAGTTTTTTTGGACAAGCTGTAGAAGACCCATATCGCTGGCTAGAAGATGACCGCTCAGCAGAAACAGAAGATTGGGTAACACGCCAAAATGCGGTTACGTTTGACTACTTAAACCAGATTAAGTATAGGTCTGAGTTAGCGGAATCCTTGACAAAGCTTTGGAACTACGAAAAGCGCTCAACCCCTTTTGTTGAGGGCGACTACACCTATTTCTACAAAAACGACGGACTACAAAATCACTATGTTTTGTATCGTCAAAAAGGAGAAGCTGCTCCAGAAGTTTTTTTAGACCCAAACACCTTTTCTGAGGACGGCACTACTTCTTTAGCCGGTGTTCGTTTTACCAAAGATGGAAGCCGCTTGGCGTACCTTATTTCGGAAGGAGGCTCCGACTGGCGTAAGATTATTGTCATGGAAGCTGCTTCAAAAAAAATAATTGAAGACACCTTGGTTAATGTAAAGTTTAGCTCGGTTTCTTGGCGTGGGAACAAAGGCTTTTATTATTCGTCATACGACAAACCAGAAGGTTCTGAGCTCTCTGCCAAAACAGACCAACACAAATTGTACTATCACGAATTAGGCACGCCTCAATCTAAAGACAGGGTAGTTTTTGGCAGCACCCCCAAAGAAAAGCACCGCTATATTGGAGGCTATGTTTCTGACGACCAGCACTATTTGTTTATCAGCGCTTCCAATACCACTTCTGGAAATAAACTTTTTATGCTGGATTTAAAAAATCCAAAAGCAAACATCAAGCCCATTGTTGCCCACGAAGATTCAGACACCTATGTGTTAGAAACAGAGGAAGACAAGTTGTTTTTGGTGACCAATCTAAATGCGCCCAATAAAAAATTAGTAACCGCTTATGCCAATCGCCCAACACCAAATTATTGGAGGGATGTAATCCCAGAAACCGAACATGTATTGAGCATCAGCAACGGAAGCAATTATTTCTTTGCTGAGTATATGATTGATGCCTTATCTAAGGTTTTCCAATACGATTATAACGGTAAGTTGGTACGCGAAATTAAGCTACCAGCCGACGGAAGTGCAGGTGGGTTTAGTGGCAAAAGGGATCAAGAAACACTGTACTACAGCTTTTCAAATTACCACACCCCATCCTCTTCTTTTGCGTTAAACCCAAAAACGGGCGAAACCAGTCAATATTGGACACCAGAAATTGACTTTGACGCAAATGATTTTGAGTCCAAGCAGGTGTTTTACAGCTCTAAGGACGGGACAAAAGTACCCATGATGATTACCTACAGAAAAGGACTTGAACTTACGGGTGATACCCCAACTATTTTATACGGTTATGGCGGATTCAACATAAGCCTTACGCCTTCATTTAGCATCACCAATGCCGTTTGGCTAATGCAAGGGGGTATTTATGTCGTTCCTAATTTGCGTGGAGGAGGAGAATACGGAAAGGAGTGGCACGATGCGGGAACACAAATGAAAAAGCAAAATGTGTTTGATGATTTTATTGCAGCTGCGGAATACCTAATTGAAAACAAGTATACAAGCCCAGAATATCTCGCCATTCGTGGCGGTTCAAATGGCGGTTTGCTGGTAGGCGCGTGCATGACACAACGCCCAGAACTGTTTAAAGTCGCACTGCCTGCCGTTGGGGTTTTGGATATGTTGCGATACCATACATTTACTGCTGGTGCCGGTTGGTCCTATGATTACGGTACGGCCAATCAGTCCGAGGAAATGTTTGCGTATTTAAAAGGGTATTCACCCGTGCACAATGTTGATGCGAACACGCCTTATCCTGCTACTTTGGTTACCACGGGAGATCATGATGACAGGGTCGTGCCTGCACATTCATTTAAGTTTGCAGCACAGTTGCAAGCCAATCAAAGTGGCCAAAACCCAGTACTGATACGGATTGAAACAGATGCGGGTCACGGCGCGGGTACCCCAGTGAACAAGACCATCGAGCAATATGCAGATATATTTGCCTTCACGCTCTACAACATGGGCTTTAAGGTGCTTCCAAACAAAAAAGTGAAAGGCTAGTTTCACTAGGCCTCATCTTCCATTTCAAAGTCCTCCATAAATTTGGTGGTATAGTTGCCTGCAACATATTCAGGGTGACCCATCAATTGACGGTGGAACGGAATAGTTGTCTTTACGCCCTCAATAACAAATTCGTCTAACGCACGTTTCATTTTATTAATGGCTTCCTCACGCGTTTGCGCTGTGGTAATTAGTTTGGCAATCATCGAGTCGTAATGTGGAGGTATCATATACCCGCCATATACGTGGGTGTCTAAACGCACACCGTGGCCGCCAGGCGTATGAAGCGTCTTGATTATACCAGGAGATGGACAAAAGTCGTTGTAAGGATCTTCTGCGTTGATGCGACATTCAATGGAATGGAGTTTTGGCAAATAATCTTTCCCCACAATTGGAATTCCTGCTGCCACTTTTATTTGCTCTGCGATCAAGTCAAAGTCGATGACTTGTTCAGTAATGGGATGCTCCACTTGAATACGTGTATTCATCTCCATAAAATAAAAATTACGATGCTTATCAACCAAAAACTCAACGGTACCGGCGCCTTCGTATTTAATAAATTCTGCCGCCTTAACTGCTGCAGCTCCCATTTGTTTACGAAGCTTATCGGTCATAAATGGCGAAGGAGTTTCTTCGGTTAATTTTTGGTGTCTTCTTTGAACAGAACAATCACGTTCAGACAGATGACAGGCTTTTCCAAAAGCATCACCAACAATTTGAATTTCAATATGCCGCGGCTCTTCAATCAGCTTTTCTAGGTACATATCATCGTTACCAAAGGCAGCCTTAGATTCCTGACGCGCATCTTCCCATGCCTTTTCAAGATCTTCTTCTTTCCATACAGCACGCATGCCTTTTCCACCACCCCCTGCAGTAGCTTTTAGCATCACGGGGTATTTGGCTTTTTTGGCAAGCTTCTTACAATCATTAAACGTTGGGATAATTCCCTCAGAACCTGGAATTGTTGGCACGCCTGCAGCCTTCATGGTTGCTTTTGCGGTGGCCTTGTCGCCCATTTGCTGAATCATTTGTGCAGAAGCGCCAATGAATTTTATTTTGTGCTCTTCACAGATTTTAGAAAATTTGGCATTTTCAGACAAAAATCCATAACCGGGGTGGATGGCATCTGCATTGGTAATCTCAGCCGCTGCAATGATGTTTGGTATTTTAAGATAAGACTCACTACTTGGCGCAGGACCAATACAAACGGCTTCATCGGCAAAACGGACGTGCAAACTGTCGGCATCTGCTTTTGAGTAAACAGCCACCGTTTTGATTCCCATTTCACGGCAAGTTCGGATAACGCGTAGTGCTATTTCGCCTCTGTTGGCGATTAGAATTTTGTTAAACATAGGACGGGATTTAGGCAGGATCAATAACAAATAATGGTTGGTCAAACTCAACAGGTGTAGAGTCTTCAACCAAAATCTTTACGATAGTTCCGCTCATTTCTGCTTCAATTTCATTGAAGAGTTTCATGGCTTCAATAACACAAAGCGTATCGCCTTCGTTTACACGGTCACCTACTTCCACAAAGTTAGGCTTATCGGGTGATGGTTTGCGGTAAAAAGTCCCGATGATCGGAGACTTAATGGTGTCGCCCGCAGCTTCTTTTGCTGGTGCTGCTGTTTCAGCTGGTGCAACTGCTGCGGCAGCAACTGGCTCAGGAGCTACGGGAGCAGGTGGTATAGCTGCGGGAGCAGCCGGCATAGCTACGGCAGGAGTCTGCTGCATCATGGTCACAGGCGTTGCAGCCTCGCCCTTTTCTGTTTTAATGGTAATTTTGATTTCGCCCATCTCGAGGCTTACTTCACTTGCCCCAGACTTGGCTACAAACTTGATTAGGTTTTGTATTTCTTTTAATTCCATGGTTATTGTTTTTAAGAGTTGTAAGCCCACGTCAAATAGCTAGCTCCCCAAGTGAAGCCACCACCAAACGCAGTGAATAGTAATTTTTGATTTTTCTTTAAAAGGTGTTCGTAATCCCAAAGCAATAGTGGTAATGTCGCTGCTGTGGTATTTCCGTAACGGTCAATATTGATTAACATCTGATCAGATTTGAGGTCTAAATGATTGGATATTGCATCTAATATACGTTTGTTTGCTTGATGTGCAACTACAAAATCGATATCATCTTTTCCCAACTGATTGCGTTCAAGCACTTTTGTTATAGCACTGCTCATGTATGAAACAGCAAATTTAAATACAGGACGCCCTTCCTGGCGTAGAAAATGTTGTTTCTCCGTTACCGTTTCGTTTGATGCAGGTAGCATCGACCCTCCTGCATCTATTTTCAAGTATGTTCTTCCATTACCATCAACGCGAAGCACTTCGTCTTGAAGCCCAAGGCCTTCGTCGTTGGGTTCAAATAAAACGGCTCCAGCACCATCTCCAAAGATGACACAAGTAGTTCTGTCTGTGTAGTCGATAATTGACGACATGGTGTCTGCACCAATGAGCAACACGTTACTGCAGCGGCCCGAACTTATGTGTGAAGAAGCCGCAGACATACCAAATAAAAAGCCAGAACAGGCTCCTTGTAGGTCATAGGCAAATGCGTTTGTTGCTCCAATTTCAGTAGCGACATAGGCCGCGGTGGAAGAAACAGGCATATCAGGGGTTGCGGTAGCTACGATAACCAAATCAATTTGTGTGGGATCAAGTTTGTTTTTGTCAAGGAGGTTTTGCGCGGCTTTGATGGCCATAAAAGAGGTGCCTAATGAAGTGGGTTTGAGGATGCGTCGCTCTTTGATGCCTGTGCGTGAGACGATCCACTCATCGCTTGTATCTACCATTTGCGCTAAATCAGCATTGGTGAGCACATGCTCGGGAACGTAGCCCCCAACGGCGGTTATGGCTGCAGTTTTAGTAGTCATATAAACCGAATTGCACAAAAGTACATTTCTACAAGTTTTGGCCAAAATTAGTTAAAAACAACTCGTTTTGACCAAAAAAAGGCCAAAACTTATCAAAAAAGCATAAAAAAAGCACCTTTTACGAAAGGTGCTTTAGTTACTTTTAGCTGTAAAAACTATGCTTCAGCTTCGACAGAATTGTCAATTAAAACCTTGCCTCTGTAGTATAGTTTTCCGTCATGCCAATGCGCACGGTGGTAGAGATGTGCTTCACCAGTAGTTGAACATGTTGCAATTTGAGGCGCTACGGCCTTGTAGTGCGTACGGCGTTTGTCGCGACGCGTTTTGGATATTTTTCGTTTAGGATGTGCCATAACAGCTGTTTTAGTCTTTTTTTAATTTCTTTAACGCATCCCACCGGGGATCCGTTGTATCACTTTCGTTGGTGCTTTCACCAGGATGTAACTCATCTAGGCGGTCTAACAAATCAGATTGAAGACTGCCATTTTCTATACCGGGATGTACTTTTTTTTGCGGTACTGCCAACACAATGGTTTCAAACAGTGTCTGTGCAAGATCTAACTGATGTGATCCATGTGGTAGTACCAGCAGATGTTCGTTCTCATCGTTGAACTCCTCACCAAACTTAACCACCAATTCATGTGTTGGGTTTAAAGGCAAATCAAACAATTCGTTGGTCAAATCACAACCAACACGAACATTTCCAGAAACCGTAAACTGTACTTCTAGCATACTGGCTTTTTTGGTCAAATCAATTTGAACAGCAAGCGCAGCAGCGCTGAATTCGGTATAATCAAAAGCATCAAAGAACGTTGCGGTAATGTCGCGATTAAAATGATGAACTCCCTCTTTTAGTCCAGCGAAAGCCAACACAAAGGGGGCTAAAACATTCTTATTATCGCGCATTACAGTCGGCAAATATATAAAATTTGGTGGGACAGCCCTCTATTTAATCCTTCTTTTGGCGGTTATTGTATATCGTGCGAGCCATCTGCACTGCAGCAGTGAAAGAAACATGACTCGCAACGCCTTTTCCAGCAATATCAAAAGCAGTTCCATGATCTGGTGAAGTACGCACAAAAGGTAGCCCAGTAGTTATGTTTACTCCATGTCCAAATGCCAAGGTCTTGAACCCAACCAAGCCCTGGTCGTGATAGCACGACAAAACCGCATCAAAATTTCGATAGCTTTTCTGCCCAAAAAAACCATCGGCGGCAAAAGGACCAGAAATCTCAACCCCTTCTTTTTTTAAGGTCGCAATAGCGGGCTTTAAAACAGTATCATCTTCGTTGCCAATAACCCCTTGATCGCCCGCATGTGGATTTAATCCCAGTAGGGCAATTTTAGGTACTTGACAGCCAAAATCGTTTTCAAGTGTTTTACTGAGTTGTTTTGTTTTCTGCTTGACCAATGCTATTGTCACGGCAGCTGTAACCTTTAGTAGCGGAATATGGTCTGTTAATAGCGCTACCCGAAGCGCATCATGCGCCAACAACATTAAAGCGTTGCCGCCCCACAACGCACCCAAATAGTGTGTGTGCCCCGCAAAAGGAAAATCATGACTCTTTATGGCTGCTTTATTAATGGGCGCTGTAACAAGTGCATCAGCCTCTCCTTCTTGGACTGCAGTAGCAGCAGCTTGTAGCGACTCAAATGCGGCAACCCCTGCCTTGGCGGTTTGCTTGCCAAAAGCTACTTCAGGAGTGTCTTGCCATATCGTAGCAATATTCAACACACCCTTTTTAGGCGCTCCTTTCATCAAGCCCAAAGGAACCTGTGTATCAAAAAGCAGCTGCTGTTTTTGTATAAAAGCTTCGTTGGCATATACCACAGGAGTGCACTGTTCAAACAGGCTGTTATCTTGAAATGTTTTCAATAGAATTTCAACGCCGATCCCGTTTGGGTCTCCAATAGAAATCGCAATAATGGGTAAGGCAGGCATTTTGTGTATTTTTGCTTGGCAAAGGTAAAGGATTCACCGCTTATGTTTACAGGAATTATAGAAACGATGGGTACCCTAACGCGTATTGAACGCGAGGGTGGAAATGTGCACTATTCGCTTTCGAGCAAAATTACTCACGAACTCAAAATAGATCAAAGTATGGCACACAACGGCGTATGCCTTACGGTAGTTGCCATTGACGGCGACCAATATACGGTTACCGCCATACAGGAAACCTTGGACAAAACCGCACTTAAGCAGTGGGCAGTTGGAGATAAAATCAACCTTGAACGCGCCATGCGGCTTGGCGATAGGCTAGACGGACATTTGGTGCAAGGCCATGTAGACGAAGTTGCTAGCTGCATTAGTGTTGAAGACCAAGATGGCAGTTGGTTGTATCGCTTTGCATATAGCGAAGACTCAAAAAACATGACCATTGAAAAAGGCTCTATTTGTGTAAATGGCACCAGTCTAACCGTTGTGGGTTCTGAACCCAATTCCTTTGGCGTAGCCATCATTCCCTATACCTACGAGCACACGGTTTTTCACCAACTAAAGAAAGGCGATTTGGTGAATATTGAGTTTGATATGGTGGGGAAATACATCGCAAAGCTCCGCTAGTTTTACTTCATTTGATACAACCATAAAGCCGGGTTTTGCGGCGTGGTATTTTGGAATATACTGAACTGCAACACTGTTTTTCCGGTATCTTTGTTGGTGAATATTTGTCCAATAGCTTGTTTGGCAGTAACGCGGGCCCCTTTTTTGACATAGACCTTGCTTAGATTTTTATAGCTAGTGATGTAGTTTCCGTGTTGAATCAGCACAATAGGGTTACTCCCCTTAAATTGTACAATATTTAGCACGATTCCCTCATAGACGCTTCGAGCACTTGCCCCAGCCGGAACCGAAAGTGATACGCCATTGCTCTTGATGGTAGTGGTGCGAACCACAGGGTGTCGTTGTGTACCAAACCGTTGTGTAACAATTCCTTTTTCTACGGGCCAAGGCAAGCGCCCTTTGTTGGAGGCAAAACTGGCAGCAAGGGCTTTAGCTTCTGGGGTTAACACAAAATTCCCTGTTTTTGTTCCTGCTTTTTTGTTTGATGCGGCAATAGCTTCTCGAATAAGGCGCGCAATTTCCTTATCAATTGCCTCTTGTTGTTTTTGTTTTTTCTTGATTTGCGCACTATAATTTCTTTCTCGTTTTTTCAATTCTAGCACAAGTGAACTTTGTCTTTTTCTAATGCTGTCTAATTCTTTTTGTGCTTTCCTATTTTCTTCGATGAGTTGCTTTTTATCCTTGCGTTGCGCTACCAAGTCTGAGGTATATTGCTGCAAGGCTTTGGTTTTGGCAGCTATCTGCTCTCCTTGTTGTTTGCGGTAGGCTGCATATTGCTTCATATAGGCCATGCGCTTGTAAGCTTGCCAAAAACTTTCAGAAGAAAGTAAGAACATCAAACGATTTTGAGTTGATTTATTTTTTCGCGCCGAAACAACCATTTCGGCATAATCCTTTTTTAGTGATGTGAGTTCCGTCCTAAGTTTCTCTATGTTACGCAGGTTTATATTTATTTCTTGGTTGAGTCTATTTATCTGGCGGTTGGTGAGTTGAATTAGCGCATCTTGCCGATCCATTTTAAGTTGAACCGTTTCAACTTGTGTTAAGACATTAGCACGTTTTTTAGCACTTGTTTTTATCAATGCATTTATTTGCACAATTTCTTGTTGCAACCGCTTTTTCTGGGCTTCAAGTGCCGCTTTTTTGTCTTGAGCCAAACTCAAAACAGGGATAAGTATCAAAAGCCAAATCCACTTTTTCATGGCAGATTAATTTTTGTATACCCTCTTGGGATTTCAAAAGGCATTTTAAACTTCCCATTTAATTGCGTTTGCTTGGATTGCAACCTAAACTTGGTTGTCTTGTCTACTCCACGCAAGCTAGCATTTAGCTGTTCGGGAACCCACTGGTCACCAATTCGCGTATAGCCATCATAATCCACACGAACAGCTGTTTCGCCGTCTGAAAGCACTTGAGAAATAAGTCTAAAAGCAGCGTCATAGGTCCAAACCAAGAAAACCCCTCTTTTTCGCGAGCTAAGCACATAGCTGTTTTGCGTAAATGAAAGCTTTGCTCGTTTGAGTGCACGTTTGTCTAGTGGCCTTGCCGTGATGATGCGCTCAATCATTTCATAATCAACTTGTGCGCCTAGTAGCTTTTTAACTTGCCGAAAATCAACTTGTGCGTATTGCCTATTTATTTTTTCATAAAATTGAAGTTGCTTGGGCGTAATAAAAATACGCGCCAAGGGCACAATCACAGATCCGCTAACCCAGATTCCCTCGCCTTGCTTTAACCGTAGCGTGACGCTAACCTTTTGTCGTTTTCCTTCTCGCTCAAGCGAGGCTTGCCCGCGCCATTGTAAACGGTCAAAGCGCAGTGCGTTATCTTCTATTTGTTGTTGAACCGCCCGCGGGCGCAAGCTAGTATCAATGGCGCTGGTCTTAGCCACTGGAGTTAGGGATTTACACCCCATGACCACGATCAATCCAAATCCAATAAGGCCCTGTTTTTTCATGTGTTATTCCAATTCGGAGTAATCGCCAATACTCACGTGTTTCTGCGATCCGCAATAACGGACATGGTTGCCAATCATAGCGCCGTCCAAGTGGGATTTTTCAATCTGGCAATTTGCTTGAATCATGCTGTTTTTGACGGTACTATCCGAAATGATTGTATTGGCGCCAATGGATACACCTGGCCCAACAGTTGTGTTTTTAAGTACAACCCCATCTGCAATAAAACAGGGCTCAATAATATGGCTGTTTTCAAGCGTAGCCTTGCCAATAAGTTTTGCGCCTTCTGCTGCCAAATAATCTAGCATGCGCGCATTGGTTTCGACAGTTACCGCTGGGTTTCCACAGTCCATCCACGCACTAACTTCTCCGGGAACAAAGCGCTTGCCGTCTTCCATCATACGCAAAATACCATCGTTGATTTGGTATTCGCCTCCGTGTGTTCGCTTTTCGTCCAAAACGCCTTGCAAAGCATCTTTTAACAAGCCTATTTCCTTAAAATAATAAATCCCAATTACGGCCAAGTCTGAAACAAAATCACGAGGTTTTTCTACCAATGCACTTATGGCACCCGTATTGTCTAGCTGCACCACCCCAAACTGTTCTGGATGTTCCACTTGCTTTACCCAAATAACGCTGTCTGCATCTGGATCTAGGCTTAAATCCGCACGAATTAAGGTATCTGCATAGGCAATAACTGCAGGGCCAGAAAGCGATGGATCTGCACACATTACGGCATGACCTGTTCCAAGCGGCTGGTCTTGGCGGTAAATACTTGTTTTGGCACCAAGGCTTTCAGACAGTTCTGTAAGTGCCGCAACGACCGCCTCACCAAAGTAGGCAGGGTCACCCAGTACATAGGCAATTTCGCTAACAGGTTCGGGTAGCAGCTTGGCAATATCACGCACCAATCGGTGAACGATGGGCATCCCAGCTACAGGAATTAGTGGCTTGGGGACTGTGAGTGTATGTGGGCGTAAGCGAGAGCCTCTACCTGCCATGGGAACGATTATCTTCATATTCTATTTTATACCTGTACTACCAAAACCTCCGGTGCCTCTTGCTGTTTTTTCAAGCAATGTAACTTCTTTCCAATCGGCTCGTTTGTGCTTGGCAATTACCAATTGAGCAATGCGATCTCCCGAAGCTATTGTAAAAGGCTCGCTAGATAGGTTTATAAGGATAACGCCAATTTCGCCTCTGTAGTCTGCATCAATTGTACCAGGGGCATTGAGCACGCTAATCCCTTTTTTAAGCGCTAAACCACTTCTTGGGCGTACTTGCGCTTCTACTCCTATGGGAAGCTCCATAAATAATCCCGTTTTGATAAGCCCTCTATCTAGGGGTTGGAGTGTAATGGGTTCAAGAATATGCGCACGTAAATCCATTCCAGCAGACGCTAGGGTTTCGTAGGAGGGAAGGTCGTGAGCGGATTGATTGACGATGTTAATTTTCATGACTTAAAAATAAGAAAAACTGCCAGTAACCCATATTGTCATTACTTAGACTTATTGTCGTTTTGTAAACAGCTAAAATTACGATGAATCAGAACCTTATCCATCATTGCCGCCTTATGCTATTTAAAGCCTAAGGATAGCGCGTCATTGCACATAAATTACAACACAGCCTTTTAAAATAGCTTAGAAAAAGAAGCCAGATCAGCCGTTTAATGCTTCGGCACCTCCTACGATTTCAAGGATTTCGTTGGTAATCGCCGCCTGACGTGCTTTATTGTATTTAAGTTTCAATTGGTCGCGAAGCTCAGTCGCATTGTCCGTAGCTTTGTGCATGGCGGTCATACGCGCCCCGTGCTCACTAGCGAATGAATCGCGGAGCGCCTTAAACAATTGCATTTTTAGTGCTTTTGGAAGTAGGGTATTGAAAATGGCTTCTTTGCCTGGCTCGTAGATGTAGTCTGTTTCTATTTGATCTTCAACAGCTTCAGGCACAAGAGGTAAAAATGGCTCTATAGTGACCAATTGGGTAGCGGCATTTTTGAATCGGTTATACACCAAGTGTACCTCGTCATAAGATTCGTTTACAAAGCCATCCATCAGTTGTTGGGCTAGCTCAGCAGCATTGGCGTATGCCAAATCATCAAATATGGCAGTTTCGTGTCCTTCAACATCAAAGTCTTTACTCAAGACGTCGTTGCCTTTTTTTCCAACGGAAAATACTGCCTTAGCTTTATCAGAGTTATCTGCATGCGCTTTGACCGCTTTGACGATGTTGGTGTTAAACCCACCACATAGGCCACGGTTTGAGGTAATGGCTACATAGAGTACGCGCTTCACAGGGCGTACTGTTGTATATGGACTCTCGTTGTCTTGGGCACCACTTAAGTTTTGTAGCAATTCGGTAAGCTTGGCTGCATAAGGGCGCATGGCCGTAATGGCATCTTGCGCTTTTTTGAGCTTCGCTGCCGATACCATTTTCATGGCACTGGTAATCTGCATCGTAGATGATACAGAGCTTATCCGGTTGCGTATTTCCTTAAGGTTTGCCATTTGTTATGCGTATTGAGCGGCTAAATCAGTGGCTACTTTCGTCAAGGTGTCTGTAACCTCGTCTGTGAGTTTACCAGCTTTAAGCGTATCCAGTACGTCTCTGTGTTTTGCGTTTAGTAACTCTAAATAGCTTTGTTCAAACTCTTTTACCTTGTTCACAGCAACTTGGCGCAATAGGTTTTTAGACCCTGCAAAAATGATGGCAATCTGATCTTCAACCTTAAACGGATCGTTTTGTGCTTGTTTAAGGATTTCCACATTTCGTTGTCCTTTTCCAATCACGTTCATGGTTGCTGCGTCTAAGTCAGAACCAAACTTGGCAAAGGCTTCCAACTCTCGGAACTGCGCTTGATCAAGCTTTAGTGTACCTGCTACTTTTTTCATGGACTTAATCTGTGCCGAACCCCCTACACGGGATACCGAAATACCTACGTTAATGGCTGGACGTACACCAGAGTTAAATAAGTCAGACTCCAAGAATATCTGCCCGTCGGTAATTGAAATTACGTTGGTCGGGATATAGGCAGATACGTCACCTGCTTGTGTTTCAATGATGGGTAGTGCCGTAAGGGAACCTCCCCCTTTAACTTTAGACTTAAGCCCTTCAGGCAAGTCGTTCATTTGTTTGGCAATGGTATCATCAGCAATTACTTTGGCTGCACGCTCTAGTAAGCGCGAGTGTAAGTAAAAAACATCCCCAGGATATGCTTCACGTCCGGGTGGGCGACGAAGTAAAAGGGATACTTCACGATAAGCAACCGCTTGCTTAGACAAATCATCATAGATAATCAGTGCTGGACGACCTGTATCACGGAAATATTCTCCAATGGCAGCACCAGTAAAAGGCGCATATACCTGCATAGGTGCAGGGTCAGATGCATTTGCCGATACTATGGTCGTGTAGGCCATGGCACCTTTTTCTTGTAGTGTGCTGGCAATACCAGCTACCGTTGAAGCTTTTTGCCCGATGGCTACATAAATACAGTATACGGGTTCACCTGCATCGTAAAATTCTTTTTGGTTTAGGATGGTGTCAATACAAACGGTTGTTTTACCTG
>ERZ802830.481-NODE-481-length-39705-cov-30.6022_pt1 | contig 39705 bp, 42 predicted proteins | sample MGYA00345654_ERZ802830 | MGnify/ENA primary metagenome ERZ802830 (study PRJEB30503, sample SAMEA104212375) | marine metagenome | biome: Westerlies Biome; feature: [SRF] surface water layer (ENVO:00010504) within the epipelagic zone...; material: water... | reverse complement strand
GCTGCAGATCGGAGGCACCACCGGCCAGTCGCTGCCAGCGCAGCTTCACCTGCTGAGCTGACTCCTCGGCACTCACGTAGAGAACGGAGCTGTGGGCGGCCATCGCCGACGCGCTCTGAAGCAGCAGGGTGCTCTTGCCGATGCCGGGATCTCCACCCACGAGCACGAGAGAGCCGGGCACAAGGCCGCCTCCGAGCACCCGGTCGAATTCGAGAGATCCCGTGGCGAGCCGTTGCAGAGGCTGGTCGTCGAGACTGGCCATGGCGGTTGAGCGCCGCGCTGCCGGTGCCTGCTTCGGATCGGGACCCTGACGGCGGCGGCGGCCATCGCCGCTGGGCTGGTTCTGCTCCACCAGGGTGTTCCAGCTGCCGCACTCCGGGCAGCGCCCGAAGAACTGACGCGCCTTGGCGCCACAGGCCTGACAGACGTAGATCGAGCTGGATCGGGGCACTGAGAACTATGAAGAAAGTTGCTGTTGGGTGAACAGATTGGGGGTGTGCCCTTTTATCTGTGTCCAGAAGCACTAAGCGCCCCTGGCGTTATGACGACCACGGCCCCCACCAAGGAAACAATCCTCGTGGTCGACGACGAGGCTTCCATCCGCAGGATTCTGGAAACCCGTCTGTCGATGATCGGGTACAACGTCGTCACAGCCTGTGACGGCACCGAAGCTCTCGAACTGTTCCACAACTGCATCCCCGACCTGGTGGTGCTCGACGTGATGATGCCGAAGCTGGACGGCTACGGCGTCTGCCAGGAGCTGCGCAAGGAATCGGATGTGCCCATCGTGATGCTGACGGCCCTGGGTGATGTGGCCGACCGCATCACCGGCCTTGAGCTGGGAGCCGATGACTATGTGGTGAAGCCATTCAGCCCCAAGGAGCTGGAGGCTCGCATCCGCTGCGTGCTGCGCCGGGTCGAAAAGGAGCAGGTGGCGGGCATTCCCAACTCGGGCGTGATCCAGGTGGCTGATCTGCGCATCGACACCAACAAGCGGCAGGTGTTCCGCGGGGACGAGCGGATCCGCCTCACCGGCATGGAGTTCAGCCTGCTGGAACTGCTGGTGAGCCGGTCCGGCGAACCCTTCAACCGCGGCGAGATCCTCAAGGAAGTGTGGGGATACACCCCGGAGCGGCATGTGGACACCCGGGTGGTGGATGTTCATATCTCCCGGCTGCGTTCCAAACTGGAGGACGATCCCGCCAATCCCGAGCTGATCCTCACAGCTCGGGGAACCGGGTATCTGTTCCAACGCATCATCGACTCCGTTGGCTCCGAAGGGTCCTGATTCCTCCCCGGCCGAAGGGCCCAGGAGTAAGAACAGCCGGCCGCGGGCAATCCGCCGTCTGGTGATCTGGTACCGGCGCAATGCCGCCGTGACCACGCTTGTGGACGGAGCCACCAGCTCCGCCAGCGCTGCCGGCAACGTCGCCGGAACGGTGGCCAGCAGCGTTCTGCAACCTCTGGTGTTCGATCCGCTGAGACGCCTGCAGGGGGGCGACGACACCGCGGAGATCGAAGACCGCGACCGGCTCTGGGTCGCCGTTGACGGCATGGGGGGAGACCACGCTCCGGGGCCGATCCTGGAAGGCTGTCTTCAGGCCATCGAACGCCTCCCCCTGCGCATCCGCTTCATCGGTGAAACCGACCGGGTGCTGGCAGCGGCGGCGGCCCTGCAACTGGGAGATCAGGTGAATGCCGCCGTCAGCGCCGGCCATCTGGATCTGGTGGCCAGCGGCCCCTCGATCGAGATGGGGGAAGAGGCCACAGCGGTGCGTCGCAAGCGCGACGCCAGCATCAATGTGGCGATGGATCTGGTGAAGCGCGGAGAGGCGCTGGCGGTGTACTCCGCTGGCAACTCCGGAGCGGTGATGGCATCAGCGATCTTCCGGCTGGGGCGGCTCAAGGGGATCGATCGGCCCGCCATCGGTGCGCTGTTTCCCACCAAGGACCCCGGACAACCGGTGCTGGTGCTGGACGTGGGGGCCAACATGGACTGCAAGCCTGCCTATCTGCACCAGTTCGCCCTGCTCGGCAACATCTACAGCCGTGATGTGCTGCAGGTGGAGCGCCCCCGCATCGGACTTCTGAACATCGGGGAGGAGGAGTGCAAGGGCAACGAACTGGCTCAGCGCACCCATGAGCTGCTGCGCACGGAGACGCGCCTGCACTTCGCCGGCAACTGCGAGGGCCGCGATGTGCTCTCCGGCGCCTTCGATGTGGTGGTCTGCGACGGCTTCACCGGCAACGTGCTGCTCAAGTTCCTTGAATCGGTCGGAAGCGTCCTGCTCGGGGTCCTGCGGGCGGAGCTGCCCCGCGGCCGGAGGGGCAAGGTGGGCTCCGCCTTTCTGCGCAGCAATCTCAAGCGGATCAAGAAGCGTCTTGACCATGCCGAGCACGGCGGTGCCCTGCTGCTGGGCGTCAACGGCATCTGTGTGATCGGCCATGGCAGCAGCAAAGCCCTTTCGGTGGTCAGTGCCCTGCGCCTCGCCCATTCCGCTGCGAGTCACGGTGTGATGGACGATCTGGCACAGCTCGAGAGCCGCGTTCGGCCGAAGGTCGGGGGCAGCGCGAAGTGACTGTGATTGACTGACGCCACTTCCGGGATCAACCGCCTTGGTCGAGCTGCCCCACAGGTCAGGTGGTGTGCTGCTGAGGGGTTGCGGCAGCGCCGCGCCAGCCCGATCGATCAGCAATGAGGACCTCGGGCAACGGGTGGAGACCAGCGACAGCTGGATCAAAAGCCGCACGGGCATTGCTGCGCGACGGGTGGTGGGAGCTGATGAATCCCTGTCTCAGCTGAGCTGTGACGCCGCCCGAGCGGCGCTCGACATGGCCGGCTGGGACGCCGACAGCCTCGATCTGATCCTGCTGGCCACCTCCACTCCGGACGATCTGTTCGGCTCTGCCCCTCGCCTGCAGGCGCTGCTCGGAGCGCAGCGGGCCGTGGCCTTCGATCTCACGGCCGCCTGCAGCGGTTTCCTGTTCGCGCTGATCACCGCGGCCCAGTACCTGCGCACGGGAGCGATGCGCCGGATTCTGGTGGTCGGAGCCGATCAGCTCAGCCGCTGGGTGGACTGGGACGACCGCCGCTCCTGCGTGCTGTTCGGCGATGCCGCCGGTGCCCTTGTGCTGGAGGGCAGTGACAACGATCAGGACGACCTCGGCGGCTTTCTGCTGCGTTCCGACGGCAGCCGTGGAGAGGTGCTGCAGCTGCCGCAGGTGGAGGACCGCGCACCGCTGGTGGGGCAGGTCAGCCATCAGCGCGGGGGCTTCCAGCCGATCCGGATGAACGGGCAGGAGGTGTACAAGTTCGCCGTTCGGGAGGTGCCTGCGATCCTTGACAACCTGCTCGCGCAGACGGGGACAGCCGCCGACCAGCTGGACTGGCTTTTGCTGCACCAGGCCAATCAGCGCATCCTCGACGCGGTCGCCGAACGCTTCGCGATTCCCTCGGAGAGGGTGCTGAGCAACCTGGCGTCCTATGGCAACACCTCGGCGGCGACGATTCCACTGATGCTTGATGAAGCGGTGCGTGACGGCCGGATCCAGCCAGGGCACAGCATCGCCAGCAGTGGCTTCGGCGCCGGCCTGAGCTGGGGGGCTGCTCTGCTGCGCTGGAGCGGGCCCGCCTAATCTCCGCCTCGTCTTGCACTCGAACGATGGCGATTGCCTGGGTCTTCCCTGGACAGGGATCGCAGAAGCTGGGCATGGCGGACCCGCTGATGACCCTTCGCGGTGCCGAGGAGCGCTTCGCGATGGCCTCTGAGGTGCTCGGCCGTGACCTGCTGGCGATCTGCCGAGGGGAGGGGGAATCGAACGATGGTCCAACCGATCTGAACGACACCCGCAACACTCAGCCGGCGCTGTTCGTCGTGGAGTCGCTGCTGGTGGATGAGCTGATCCGTCAGGGCCGGGAAGCCTCTCTGGTGGCAGGGCACAGCCTTGGGGAACTGGTGGCGCTGTATGCCGCTGGGGTCTTCGATCTCGAAACAGGCCTGACGCTGATGAAGCGCCGGTCCGAATCGATGGCCGCAGCTGGTGGTGGAGCGATGACCGCTGTGATCGGCTTTGACCGTGGCCAGCTGGAGGATCTGGTGGCCGGCACGGAAGGGGCCTTCATCGCCAATGACAACAGCAGTGCCCAGGTGGTGCTCTCAGGGCAGCCCGAGGCGGTGCAGGCAGTCACGGAAGCCCTGACCTGCAAACGGGCGATCCCCCTCGCCGTCTCCGGGGCGTTCCACACACCGTTCATGGCTGAGGCCGCTGCAGGATTTGCCGCAGAGCTGGAAGCGACCCCGTTCCGCGATGCCCGCACCCCGGTGCTGAGCAACAGCGACCCCATCCCCACCCGGAAGGGGGACCTGCTCAAGACCCGCCTCATGCAGCAGATGACCACCGGTGTTCGCTGGCGGGAAACGATGACTGAAATGGGGAATCAAGGCATCGACACCGTCGTGGAGATCGGCCCGGGCAATGTGCTCAGCGGGTTGGCCAAGCGCTCCATGGATGGGGTGACCCTCTCCCAGATCGCCGGCGCGGGTGATCTCGGACTGTGAATTCCGACAATCCCGCACCGATCGTTCTGGCGCCGAAGCCGAGCCTGACCTACAGGCTGGTCAGCAATCTGCTGGTGTTCCCGGTGTTCCGAGGCCTGTTTCGTGGGTCGACCGAGGGCAATGAGCGGGTTCCAGCCCAAGGCCCCCTGGTGGTGGTGGCGAATCACGGCTCCCACCTCGACCCGCCGCTGCTCGGCCACGCCCTCGGAAGGCCAGTGGCCTTCATGGCCAAGGCGGAACTGTTCGAGGTGCCTCTGCTCGGCCCGCTGATCCGAGCCTGCGGCGCCTACCCCGTGCGCCGGGGGGCGAGTGATCGCGAAGCGATCCGCACCGCGACCGCACGTCTGCAGGAGGGCTGGGCCACCGGGGTGTTCCTCGACGGCACCCGCCAAGCGGATGGGCGGGTCAACCAGCCTCTAGCTGGTGCTGCCCTGCTCTCGGCCCGCAGTGGGGCGCCGCTGCTGCCTGTGGCCATCGTGAACAGCCATCGAGCCTTGGGAACCGGTCGAACCTGGCCCCGGCTGGTGCCGATCCAGTTGCGCATCGGAGATCTCGTGCCGCCCCCCACTGGCCGTCGCCGGGCTGATCTGGATGCCACCACCGCCGAACTGCAGCGACGGATCAACGCACTGCTGGATCAGGCAGGGCCGCGTCCCTGAGATCGCGTCCCGTGGCAACCCAGGCAAGCGCCCGCAGCCAGTCGCTGAAGCGCTTGAGAGCCCCCTCCTCCAGGCAGTCCGGCTGGCATGAGACCGGGACACCGGTCAGGTGAATGCCGCGGCTGCCGGCGACAACCTGTCCGATCGCCATGGAACGCGGCAGATGGTCCTCACTGGTGACCATCAGCACGTGTCGCACCCCGCGGGTCTGCAGTTCATCCACAACGGAGGTGAAATTTCCGAGGGTGTCGCGGGCCCGGTAGTCGAGCTGAACCCGCTCCGGCGCAAGCCCCTCCTGCTGCATCACCCAACTGGCGTATTCCGGATTGCTGCCGCCACTCACCAGAAGCGGCAGATCGAGTTCGCGGGCGAGTCGTGCTCCGACCCGCTCGCGATCCACATCCCCCCCGAGCACCATCACCAGCTGGGGTGGGCTGCGATCCAGGAACGCCCGCCGGAAGGGGGCCAGCGGTCCGGTGCTGACCAGCCAGACGGCCACGCCGCAACCGAGCAGAAGTCCAGCCCGCAGCCCCGCCATCAGACCGGCCCCACAGGGGAGGTGGGATACAGGGGCAGCACCGGCTGCCAGGGTGCGGCCGTTTCCAGGCTGTGGGCCTGCCCCAGCAGTGCGAGCAGACGCTCCACGTCGGCGGCAACGTCCTCCTCAGCCGCGAGAACCGGTTCCACCCGCTGCCCAGGGGGCAGCAGATGGGGAGCACGGATCTCCTCGATGCGGCCGTCCACACGCTGGTAACAGCCCGCGACCCAGCCCCGCCGGGGCAGCTCCCGCTGAATCCAGAACGGTGACCGTCGCTGCTCCGGCGGCAGTTGCTCCACCAGTCGCGCGGCCATCAGGGCATAGCTGCTCACGCCGATCAGACGACAGTTCAGCTGCTGAGCCAGGGTGCGGGCCATCACCACGGAAAGACGGGTTCCGGTGAAGCCGCCCGGACCGGTGGCCACCGCGAGACCCTCGAGATCGGACCATCGCTCCTGCGGCAGCAGCGCAGCCACCCGGCCGATCAGCGTGTTGGAGAGGGCACGACCGTCGTCGAACACCGCCACCCGTGGCCCTTCCTGCGGCAACAGGGGGTCCTGCACCGCCACCCCGAAGGTCTCCGAAGAGCTGTGCAGCGCCATCAGCAGAGGACGACTCATGTGGGTACCGCATGACCGGGTCGCAACCGAACCCATCGCCCAGGGTCCGCATCGAAGCTCTCACAGGAGCGCACATCCCACTCGACACCGCTGCCGCCGTCCTTGAGGTCAAGGACCGACACATGAATCCGGGGACCTCGGGGTTCGAAATCCGGCGCCGTGGTCAGATGCGCCGCACCGTGCTGACGTTCGACCGCGTGATAGGCCTGGCAACGGTCGACCCAGCGGCAATCCACGCAGATGCACATGCCTTCCGGGATCTCCTCGGACGCCATTCTGAAACGGCTGGCACCGCAGCGGTGGCCGCTGCAGCCGCATCGCCTGCCGAATGGCACCGCCCTGGTGGGCGGTGCCATTCGGGATGCACTTCTGGGCCGGATGCGGGATCAGCCTGATCTGGATCTCGTCGTGCCCGGCGATGCTCTGATCCGAACGCGGGAGCTGGCCAGGGAGCTCGGGGGCACCTGCGTCGTGCTGGATGCCGAACGGGACATGGCCCGGCTGGTGCTGGGGGCATGGACGATCGATCTCGCCCGTCAGGAGGGATCAACGCTCACGGAGGACCTGCAGCGCCGCGACTACCGCATCAATGCCATGGCGCTTCCCCTGAACCCACCAGGGGACCTGCTGGATCCCACCGGTGGCTGCCGCGATCTGGAGGCGGGTCTGCTGACAGCTGTGCGGGAGCGAAACCTCATCGATGATCCGCTGCGATTGCTGCGGGGTCTGCGGTTGATGGCGGAGATCCCCCTGACCCTGGAGGACCGCACGGCCTCCTGGATTCACTGCCACCGCGGGCGACTGGCGGACGCTGCACCGGAGCGGATCCTGGCGGAGCTGCAGCGCCTGGTCGCCGGACCCCACGCCGATGCCGCCCTCGACTGCCTGCAGAGGCTGAAACTGCTGGCTCCCTGGAGTGATGCCAGCTGCTCAGCGCCACCGGTCCCGGATCCGAAGGCGGCTGCGGAGATGACGATCGTGGAACGTCAGACCGCTCTCTCCCTGGCAAGGCTGACAGCGCTGATCGGTGATCCGGGCCTGGAGCAGCTGCGGGCCAGCCGCCTGCTGCGGCAGCGCTGCAGGAACCTGCGGCGCTGGAGCATCCACCTGAAGGACCAGAGCGATGAGATCTCGACCCTGTCCGAGCAGAACCGCCTGCAGCTCCACCGAGACCTGGAAGCCGACCTGCCGGCCCTGATCCTGCAGCTGCCCCATCAGCTGCGCGGCCCTTGGCTCGAACGCTGGCGCGACCAGGACGATCCCCTCTTCCACCCGGCCGCTCCCCTCGACGGCACTGTGCTGCAGCAGGAGCTGGGGATCACTCCCGGCCCAGAGCTGGGACGGCTTCTCGAGCATCTGCGCCATGAACGGGCCTTCGGACGGATCGCCGGGCGGACCGCCGCTCTGGAAGAGGCCAACCGCTGGCAGTCCCATCAAGGCGGTGCTTTGTGATTAACTCTCTAGGTGTCAACGATGACGGTCAGACACCGAAAGATCGCACTCACCTTCCTTCATGAGCATCCGCCTGTACATCGGCAACCTGCCGCAGACCTTTGAAGAGCAGGAGCTGGATGCTCTTCTCAAGAGCGTGGGGGAGGGGATCCGGTTCAAAGCAGTGCTGGATCGTGAAACGGGAAGCTGCCGCGGATTCGGCTTCGCGAACCTCGACGATCCGAAGCTCGCTGATGCTGTGATCGAACAACTCAACGGCAAGGATTTCGGTGGCAGCGCTCTTCGGGTTGAGCGTTCCGAGCGCCGGGAAAGCAATACCGGTGGCAACAGGCGTCGTAACGATTCCGGTGGAATCGGCGGCAACGGCCAGCCCCAGGTCGCCCGCAAGGCCGTGAACAAGGTGGTTCACAGCGATGCCCCCGGCGAAGCAGCTCCCGATCCCCGCTGGGCCGGTGAGCTGTCGAAGCTCAAGGATCTGCTGGCTGATCAGAAGACCGCGGTCTGATCGACAAGCAGGATCACAACAGTCTTCGCAGCCCCGGGGTGAATCACTCCGGGGCCTTTTTGTTGACCTTCGATTCAGCGGGCCTGAGCCAGCACGAACGATCGCGGCAGATCAAGCAGTTTGCTGACCTTGCCCACGTAAGCGCGGTTGTTGAACACGTCGTAATCGATGCGCTCGATGGCATCCAGGATGCCCCTGTAGAGCCTGAGAGACGTCCAGACGGGCCAGCGGGCATCTCTGGACAGCCAGCGCACACCTGATTCGGAACGGGCGAACCAGTCACGGGCGCGGGCCAGCTGAAAGCCCATCAGCTCGCGCCAGGCATTGTTGAGGCGTCCCGCCATCAGGTCGTCCTCGGTGTAACCGAAACGGTCAAGGTCCTCCTGCGGCAGATAGATGCGACCCCTCCCGCGATCTTCCCCCACATCCCTCAGGATGTTGGTGAGCTGGTTGGCAATGCCGAGGGCCACTGCTGCATCGGAAGTGTCCGGGCGATCGCTCCAGGGGGCCGAGGTGTACGCCACATCTACCCCCATCACCCCCTGGGTCATCAACCCGACGGTGCCGGCGACCCGATAGCAGTAGAGCTTGAGGTCCTCGAAGCGGGGATAGCGGGTCCAGGTGAGATCCATCCGCTGCCCCTCGATCATGTCCAGATAGGGCTGGATGTCCTGAGGAAAGCGTTCGAGGGTGTCGCACATCACGGCATCGAGATCATCCCGGATCTCCCCGTTGAACATGGCGCGGGTCCTCTCCTCCCACCGATCCAGGCGCTCAGCCAGTTCCTCCACGGGACGGGACTGGGCTTCAGGGCTGTCCATCAGCTCGTCCGTGCGGCGACACCACACGTAGATCGCCCAGATGGCGCGCCGTTTCTCCGGCGGAAGAAGCAGGGTGCCGATGTAGAAGGTCTTCGCCCACTCGGCCGTCTCCAGACGACAGGCCTCGAAGGCTGCGTCGAGGTCCGGAGCTGCGAGGGGCATGACTCAGGCCGCGACCGGCTCGCTGACAGAGGTTGATGATGCCAGCTGATCCTGCTTGCGGTCCACAGCACCGGCACAGAGCTTGCCGCTGAGCACCGCCCCCTCCATCGATGCCAGGTAGCGCTGCATCGTGTAATCGCCAGCCAGGAAGAAGTTCCTGATCGGGGTGGTCTGGTCCGGACGCAGCTGCTGGCAGCCCGGAGTTGTCTTGTACACCGACAGCGGTGTCTTCACGACCTTGGACTTGCGCAGCGTGGCGGGGTTGTCGCCCCCGAAGTGCATCGGGAAGAGCTTCTGAAGCTCGCCCATGGTCGCTTCGATGATCTCCTCGTCAGGCCGGCCGATCCAGTCCTTCGCAGGAGCGAACACCAGCTCCAGCATGGACTGATCAGGATCTTCGTACTCCTTGCAGGTGATGCTCATGTCGGCGTAGACGCTGAGCAGAGGCGAGCGGCTGAACAGCAGGTGGTCGATGTCGGTGAGCTTGCGATCGAACCAGAGATGCAGGTTGATGACGGGGACACCGCGAAGCCCATCAAGCTTCTGGAAGACCTCCATCTGCCTCCAGGGCTCCGGCAGCAGCAGCTTGAAGGGATCAACCGGCAGCGCGCTCACATAGGCATCAGCCGTGAGATCGAAACTGTCCTTGCCCTTCACGCCGCCGATGTGGAAGGCCGCCACGGAGCCGTCGTCATTGAGCTTGATCTCCCGCAGCGGACTGTCGAGGTGCACCTCACCCCCGAGGTTCTCGACGTAATCGACCACCGGCTGGCACAGACGCTCCGGCGGAGCACCATCCAGAAACGCCATCTGCGAGCCGTTCTTCTCCTGCAGGAACCGGTTCAGGGCCGTGAGCACCACGGTGGCGGAGATTTCATCGGGATCGATGAAATTCAGCGCCTTGCTCATGGCGATGAACACCTCATCGTTCACCCGTTCAGGGATGTTGTGGATCTTGAGCCACTCGGTCCAGGAGTACTTGTCGCACTCCTCGACATAGCCCTGGCCCCGCAGCATGGCCGGCACCAGACCCAGGCCGAAGCTGATCTTCTCCGGCCAGGTGAGCATGTCGTTGTTGCCGAGGATGGCGGCAACACCATTGACCGGGGCCGGCAGATCGGGAAAGTCGAATCGGCTGTAGGTCCCGGGCTCCTCGGGCTGATTGAAGATCATCGAGTGGCTCTTCCACTGCAGCCGGTCTTCGATGTTCAGCTCCTTGAACAGCTGCAGCATGTTCGGGTAGGCGCCGAAGAAGATGTGAAGGCCGGTCTCGTACCAGTCGCCGTCCTCGTCCTTCCAGGCCGCCACCTTGCCACCGAGCACATCGCGGGCCTCGACCACGATCGGGGTATGGCCAGCATCTGCCAGATATTTGGCGCAGGACAGACCCGCAAGACCGGCTCCGGCGATAGCGACGCGCATGCGGCTGATTCAAAGTTGAAACCAACCTTAAGAGGGCCGACGGTCCAGTCGCTTCCTAAAGTCATGCCACCCGACGGCGCGTCATGGCTGACACCCTGCTGAAGTGCACCACCCGTCACGTGCGTCTGTTCACGGCCCGGGTGGAGAACGACGATCTCGTGCCGGATCCCGAGCAGCTCACCCTCGATCTCGATCCGGACAATGAATTCATCTGGAGCGACAGCGCCCTCACGTGCGTTCAACAGCGGTTCAAGGGGCTTGTGGATGCCTCTGCCGGAGGAGAACTCAGCGACTACAGCCTCCGCCGCATCGGAACGGAACTGGAGGGTGAGATCCGACGGCTGCTGCAGGCAGGAGAGCTCAGCTACAACCCGGATGGACGCGTGACGAACTATTCGATGGGCCTGCCCCGCACGCCCGAACTCCTGTGAACCGGTCCCGTTACGACAGGGGGCCACGGGACAGTCGCGATCCACGGGACAGCCGTTACGACCGCTATCCGCCTGAAGCTCGTGACCGAGCCGGCTACGGGCGCCCGCCCGCTCCGGGAGGCGGCCCTGGAGGCGGCGGTCCGGGTTTCAGTTTCAACACCCTCACCGCGGCTGTTCTGGCCGGGGTGCTGATCGTGGGCATCGGCATCGGCAGTGCCGTCACCAGCACCACACAGGGAGATCAGGGCAACATCGCCAGCAGTCAGCAGCTGGACATGGCCGTGCCCGATCCGGAGTTCTGCCGTCAGTGGGGTGCGAGCGCCTTCGTGATGGATATCGAGATGTACACGACTCTCAACCCATCCAGCAGCTTCGTCACCCAGCCGACCCTGCAGCCCGGATGCGTGATCCGTCGGGAGAACTGGTCCGTGCTGCGCAAGGAGGGAGCGATCACCTCTGACCAGGAGCGGGAGTGCAAACAACGGATGAACACGTTCGCCTACATCGGCTCGGTCAGGGACAAGCCCATCGTCCGTTGCGTCTACCAGACAGACATCAGCCAGAACCGTTTCCTCACCAAGGGTGTGGCGGATGACACGGTCGGCTTGACCCCCGAGGCGGATCAGTTCTGAACCACCGGAACAGCAGGCTGCTTGATCTGCCTCAGCGGGCTGTCCGGACTGGCGAACACGGGCAGCACGTCCTGCCGGAAGGCCGCAGAGGCACGCGAGCAGTAGCGGGCTGGATGGCTGATCAGCTTCAACTGACGGCGCACCTGCAGATCGGCCACCACCGGACGGTGAATCGTTCCGGCGGCGAGCTCCCGCTCGATCGACACCACAGGCACGAAGGCGGCGCCGAGACCAGCCTGAACGGCATTCTTGATCGCCTCCAGTGAATTGAGCTCCATCTCAATCCGCAGTCTCTGCACATCGAGGCCTGAGCGGGCCAGCAGCTGATCCACCATCTTTCGGGTGGTGGACTGAGCATCCAGGCACACGAACCCGAGGCGGTAGAGATCTTCCTTGGTGAGCTCCACGAGACGGGCCAGGGGGTGCTTCACCGGCAGCACCAGCGCCAGCTCGTCGCTGGCATAAGGCACAACCTGCAGCAGCTCGTTCAGTTCCGGCGGCAACTCTCCGCCGATGATCGCCAGGTCGATCTGACCGTTGGCCACGCTCCAGCCGGTGCGGCGGGTGCTGTGGACCTGCAGCTGCACCGCCACATCGGGATACTTCTGACGGAAAAGACCGATCATCCGCGGCATCAGATAGGTCCCCGTGGTCTGGCTGGCGCCGACGATCAGCGACCCCCCCCTGAGGTTGTGGAGGTCATCGAGGGCGCGGCAGGCCTCATGGCACTGGCTGAGGATGCGATCGCAGTAACTCAGCAACAGGTGACCGGCCTCGGTGAGCTGGGCCTTGCGTCCGCCCCGATCGAACAGAGACACCTCCAGCTGCTTCTCGAGGTTCTGAATCTGCAGGCTGACAGCCGGTTGCGTGACGTAAAGACTGTCCGCGGCCTTCTTGAAGCTGCCCTCGCTGACGATCGCCCGCAGGATGCGCAGCTGATCAAGCGTGAACGGCAGATCGGCCATGGTGGCCCGATAACGGCGGTGGAACTTTAGGGGCGGCCCTGCCACCCCACAGAATCAACGCTGACCGTTCGGCCTGATCCGATGACCGATCACCACAGCAGCCTGGTGATGCTGGTGCTGCTGCTGCTCTTCGCCCTGATCCACAGTGGCGGCGCTGCGCTCCGCAGCCGGGCGGAAGAGCGCATCGGAGCCCGGGCCTGGCGATTGATCTTCGCGGCCGTGAGCATTCCCTCCGCCGTTGTTGTGATCGGCTGGTTCCTGGCGCATCGCTACGACGGCATCCGCCTCTGGAATCTTCAGGGGGTCCCTGGAATGGTCCCGCTGGTGTGGATCGGCACGGCCATCAGCTTCCTGTTTCTCTACCCCGCGACGTACAACCTGCTGGAGATTCCGGCGGTGCTGAAACCGCAGGTTCGCCTCTACGCCACAGGGATCATCCGCATCTCCCGGCACCCCCAGGCGGTGGGACAGATCCTCTGGTGCGTGACCCATGCCCTGTGGATCGGCAGCAGTTTCATGCTCGTCACCTGCGTCGGGCTGATCGGACATCATTTATTCGCCGTCTGGCACGGCGATCGCCGTCTGCGCGCCCGCTTCGGCGAAGCGTTCGAGGAGCTGAAGGCCAGCACGTCGGTGGTGCCTTTTCTGGCTGTGCTGGACGGACGCCAGCCTCTGGCCTGGAGCGAATTTCTCCGCCCCGCGCAGCTCGGCATCGTGATCGCGGTAGGTGTGTTCTGGTGGGCCCACCGCTTCATCTCCACGGCAGCGGCATCGGTGCGCAACTCAGCACTCGAGAGTCTGCTGGGCTGAGCTGCCTACACTCCGGTCATTCCTGCCTGGAGCGGATGTCCACGGCCGCCGAACTCGCCTGGCTGATCCCTGTTCTGCCCCTGCTGGGGGCTGTGATCACCGGTCTCGGACTGATCAGTTTCAACCGCACCATCAACAGGCTGCGCAAGCCGGTGGCACTGTTGCTGATCAGCTGTGTCGGTGCAGCGGCAGTCCTCAGCTATGCCGTTCTCGCCGATCAGCTGGCCGGTGCCGCTCCGGTGGAACATCTCTTCATCTGGGCCAGCGCCGGCAGCTTCAGCCTGCCGATGGGGTACGTGGTGGATTCGCTCGGCGCCGTGATGCTGGCCCTGGTGACCACCATCGCTCTGCTGGTGATGGTCTATTCCCATGGCTACATGGCCCACGACAAGGGCTATGTCCGCTTCTTCACCTACCTGGCCCTGTTCAGCAGCTCGATGCTGGGGCTGATCATCAGCCCGAACCTGCTCGAGATCTATGTGTTCTGGGAGCTGGTGGGCATGTGTTCCTATCTGCTTGTCGGGTTCTGGTACGACCGCGACGGTGCAGCCCACGCCGCGCAGAAGGCCTTCGTGGTGAACCGGGTCGGTGACTTCGGTCTGTTGCTCGGGATCCTCGGCTTGTTCTGGGCCACCGGCAGTTTCGATTTCCAGGGCATCGCCGATGGTCTTCAACAGGGACTGGCCAACGGCAGCGTCGCCCCATGGGCTGCTCTGCTGCTCTGCCTGCTGGTGTTCATGGGGCCGATGGCCAAATCGGCGCAGTTTCCGCTGCACGTCTGGCTGCCGGATGCCATGGAGGGACCCACTCCCATCTCGGCCCTGATCCATGCAGCGACGATGGTGGCGGCGGGCGTCTTCCTTGTGGCCCGACTGGAACCCCTCTACATCCAGTTCCCGAGTGTCCAGCTGGTGGTGGCAGTGGTCGGGACGATCACCTGCTTCCTGGGGGCTTCGATCGCCCTCACCCAGATGGATCTCAAGAAAGGGCTGGCCTACAGCACCGTGTCCCAGCTGGGCTACATGATGCTGGCGATGGGATGCGGCGCCCCTGTGGCCGGCATGTTCCACCTGGTGACCCACGCCTTCTTCAAGGCGATGCTGTTCCTGGGTTCAGGCTCCGTGATCCACGCCATGGAGGACGTGGTCGGGCACGAACCGATCCTGGCGCAGGACATGCGACTGATGGGCGGACTGCGCCGCAAGATGCCGATCACGGCGATCACCTTTCTGATCGGCTGCATCGCCATCAGCGGCATCCCGCCTCTGGCGGGCTTCTGGAGCAAGGACGAGATCCTCGGTCAGGCCTTCAACAGCTACCCAGTGCTGTGGCTGGTGGGATTCCTGACCGCTGGAATGACCGCCTTCTATATGTTCCGGCTGTACTTCCTCACCTTCGAGGGGGAGTTCCGCGGGGAAGATCAGCAGTTGCAGGCTGAGCTGATGGCGGCCGCTGGTCAGTCCCTCGATACGGACCACGCTCACCATGCGGGCAGCCTGCATGAGTCCCCCTGGTCGATGACGCTGCCTCTGGCCGTGCTCGCGGTGCCCTCCGTGCTGATCGGACTGGTGGGCACTCCCTGGAACAGCCGCTTCGCCGGACTGCTCAATCCCGAGGAAGCGGCCGAGATGGCCGAACAGTTCAGCTGGGAGGAGTTCCTGCCTCTGGCAGGAGCCTCCGTGGCGATCTCCGCGGCCGGCATCACGATCGCCGTGCTGGCTTACGCCCTGCACCGCATCGATCTCGGATCCGCTGTTGCAGCGCGGGTGCCCAGCCTCAATGCCTTCCTGGCCAACAAGTGGTATCTCGATGCGATCAACGAGAAGTTGTTCGTGCGAGGGAGCCGAAAACTGGCCCGTGAGGTGCTGGAAGTGGACGCCAAGGTGGTGGACGGCGTTGTGAACCTCACCGGCCTGCTCACCCTGGGCAGTGGTGAGGGACTGAAGTATCTCGAGAATGGCCGCGCTCAGTTCTATGCCCTGATCGTGTTCGCCGGAGTGATCGCCCTGGTGGTGCTTTTCGGTGTTCTCGGAGCTCCAACGGCCTGAGTCTGCGACCCGAACCGGAGCCCACTGTGTGTGTCATCGCCTATCGAGGTGATGACAGCACCGATGTGATTTCTACAGTCCTTCCAGTGGTGGTCCTGGACGCCCGTGATCGAGTTTGCTGTCGCCGGGGTGGCTGACCCCGTGAATGCGACTGTCCCTTGGCTCAGCCTGTCGATTCTCTTCCCGATCGTTGGAGCCCTGCTGGTCCCGTTCATCCCTGATGCCGGAGATGGCAAGCAGGTGCGCTGGTACGCGCTGGGCATCACCCTGATCACCTTCCTGATCACGGTGGCTGCCTATCTCTACGGCTACGACCCGAGCATCAGCGGTCTGCAGCTCTCCGAACGGGTGAACTGGCTTCCGGATCTCGGACTCACCTGGGCGGTGGGCGCTGATGGCCTTTCCATGCCATTGATCCTGCTCACCAGCTTCATCACCTCGCTCGCCTGTCTGGCGGCCTGGCCGGTGACCTTCAAGCCGCGTCTGTTCTATTTCCTGCTCCTGGCCATGGATGGCGGCCAGATCGCTGTCTTCGCCGTCCAGGACATGCTGCTGTTCTTCCTGGCCTGGGAGCTGGAGCTGATTCCCGTCTATCTGCTTCTGGCCATCTGGGGTGGCAAGAAACGTCAGTACGCCGCCACCAAGTTCATCCTTTACACCGCAGGCAGCTCGCTGTTCATCCTGCTCGCGGCTCTTGCCATGGGCTTTTTCGGCGGCGGCACTCCCAGCTTCGAATACACAGCCCTGGCAGCCAAGGAGTTCGGCACCGGTTTCCAGTTGCTCTGTTACGCCGGTCTGCTGATCGCCTTCGGCGTCAAGCTGCCGATCGTCCCCCTGCACACCTGGCTGCCGGATGCCCATGGCGAGGCCACAGCTCCGGTGCACATGCTGCTGGCCGGCATCCTGCTGAAGATGGGCGGCTACGCCCTGCTGCGCTTCAACTGCGAGCTGCTGCCGGCCGCTCACGCCCAGTTCGCACCACTGCTGATCGTGCTCGGGGTGGTCAACATCATCTATGCGGCGCTGACCTCCTTCGCCCAGCGGAACCTGAAGCGAAAGATCGCGTACAGCTCCATCAGTCACATGGGGTTCGTGCTGATCGGCATCGGCAGTTTCAGTGCCCTCGGCACCAGCGGCGCGATGCTGCAGATGATCAGCCATGGCCTGATCGGTGCCAGCCTGTTCTTCCTGGTCGGCGCCACCTACGACCGCACCCATACGCTTCAGCTGGATGAGATGGGCGGCATCGGCCAGAAGATGCGCATCATGTTCGCCCTCTGGACCGTCTGCGCACTGGCCTCTCTGGCGCTACCCGGCATGAGCGGTTTCGTCAGCGAACTGATGGTCTTCGCGGGCTTCGCCACCGATGAGGCCTACACCCTGCCCTTCCGCGTGGTGATCTGCGGCCTGGCGGCCGTGGGCGTGATCCTGACGCCGATCTACCTGCTGTCGATGCTGCGGGAGATCTTCTTCGGCAAGGAGAAGCAGGAACTCACCTCGCACACCAACCTGGTCGATGCAGAGCCCCGCGAGGTGTACATCATCGGCTGCCTGCTGGTGCCGATCATCGGCATCGGCCTCTACCCACGGCTGATGACCGACAGCTACCGCACCTCGATCGAAGCGCTCGTGAGCCGGGATCTCGGTGCCATGGAACGGATCAGCCAGCCATCAGCTCCGCTGATCCGCAATCAGCCCCTGGCGGTCCCGGCCATGGCGGGTGGCGAGCGGCTGCAGGCCCCTGCCCTGCCTGCTGCGTGAACAAGTGTCGAGGACTGCACCACTGACGTCGGAAGTCCGTAAGTTCTGACCGTTCACCGCCAGACGCTCGCCATGCGCCAGATCAATTTCGGCCTGATCTTCGCCTTTGGCCTGCTGATGGTGTTCTTCACCCTGGAGAACACCGAGCCAACAACAGTCCACATCCTTCCAGGGGTGAATCACACCCTGCCTCTGGCGGGGCTCCTGCTGCTCGTGGCCGGAATCGGAGCGATCTCCGCCTGGTTCTTCGCTGCCTGGACCGGAATGCTCAACAACGTGGAGCAGTTCAGCAAGGCCAGCGAATTCGAAGCCCAGCAGGTGCGCATCCAGGAACTGGAAACCGATCTGAACCGCTACCGCTCAACGGTGGAAACACAGCTGGGTCTGCTGCCTGCCACCACCGTGAGCAGCAGCAGCCAGGACGATGAGCCCGGCGTTGCCGATTGAGGCGAATCGCCGCTGCCCACTGGCCTAAGCAGCAGCTGATCGATACGGTTCAGCCAGCGATCGTGATCTGTTGTCCCAGGTTGGACCGACCACTGGAGCCGATGCCGGTGCCCGTCTGGCGATCCGACTGCTGCAGGACGCTGCTGAGCGGGGAGATCTCGATCCCTGGGATGTTGATGTGATCGCCGTCGTGGACGGCTTTCTGGATCAACTGCGTCAACGCATCGAGGTGCCAGGACAGGTCGCCGCCGTGATCGCAGGGCGGGGCGGAAGTTACGAACGGGATCTGGCCGACAGCAGCGAAGCATTCCTGGCCGCTTCCGTGCTGGTGGGACTGAAAGCGGAAATGCTGGAAATCAGCATGCTGCCTCCACCACCCGAGGTGGAGGACCATTTCGAGGCGGAATTCGAGGACCAGGGCTGGCTGGATCCATCCTTCAATCTGCCGCGTCGGCCTGAGCGCCATCTGCAGCGCCGCCCCGTGGCACCGCCTCCGCTGCGCCGGCCCGTCACCCTCGGAGAGCTGATCGAACAGCTGGAGACGATCGCCGAGCAGCTGGAATCGGATGACCTGCTGCAACGCCGCCGTCAACGTCAGAAGCGCTACAGCAACCGTGAAGCCATCGCCCAGGTGGCAAGCCTGGCCCACCGCGAAAAGCTGCCGGAGACCACGGCTGCTCTCGGCATGGCCCTGCAGAAGTGGGAGAGTTGCCTGGCCTGGGTCGACTTCGATCGACTGGTGGAGCACTGGGGCGACGTGGCCGCTGCGGACCTCGACACGGATCGGGTCGGCGTGTTCTGGGCGCTGCTGTTTCTGTCCTCTCAGGGCAAGGTGGAACTGGAGCAGACGGGATGGCTGCACGGTCCGCTGCGGCTGCGGAGGATCCCGGAACCGGGCTCCATGACCCAGCTGCCCCTCAGTCGACTCGAGGTGCCAGCCACATCGCCGACCCGGAGTGTCGTGGCCGCCTGACACACGGTTTAATCTTCAGCATCCTGTGATGTCCGCGACGCCGATGAAGGCGATGATCCTGGCGGCTGGCAAGGGAACCAGGGTTCAACCGATCACCCATGTGATCCCGAAGCCGATGATCCCGATCCTGCAGAAGCCGGTGATGGAGTTTCTGCTTGAACTGCTCAAGGAGCACGGTTTCAAGGAGGTGATGGTCAATGTGTCGCACCTGGCCGAGGAGATCGAGAATTATTTCCGGGACGGTCAACGCTTCGGGGTGGAGATCGCGTACAGCTTCGAAGGCTGCATCGAGGACGGCGAACTGATCGGCAACGCCATGGGCTCCGCCGGAGGACTCAAGAAGATCCAGGACTTCCAGAACTTCTTTGATGACACCTTTGTGGTGCTCTGCGGGGATGCATTGATCGACCTGGACCTCACTGAAGCGGTTCGGCGGCATCGTGAAAAAGGAGCGCTGGCCAGCCTGGTGACCAAGCGGGTGCCGAAGGACCAGGTGAGCAGCTACGGCGTGGTGGTGACGGACGAGAAGGACCGCATCTCACACTTCCAGGAGAAGCCGAAGGTCGAGGAGGCCCTCAGCGACACCATCAACACCGGCATCTACATTTTCGAGCCCCAGATCTTCGAACACATCCCCTCCGGTGTGTCCTTCGACATCGGCTCGGATCTGTTCCCGAAACTGGCCGAAATCGGAGCGCCGTTCTACGCGATCCCGATGGACTTCGAATGGGTGGACATCGGCAAGGTCCCCGACTACTGGCAGGCGATCCGCAGCGTGCTGCTGGGTGAAGTGCGTCAGGTGGGCATCCCCGGAAAGGAAGTCAGCCCAGGGGTTTACACCGGTCTCAACGTGGCGGCCAACTGGGACAAGATTCATGTTCAGGGCCCCGTCTATGTGGGGGGCATGACCAAGATCGAGGATGGCGCGACGATCATCGGGCCGTCGATGATCGGGCCCAGCTGCCACATCTGCGAGGGCGCTGTGGTCGATAACTCGATCATCTTTGATTACTCCCGCATCGGAGCTGGGGTGCAGCTGTTGGAAAAGCTGGTGTTCGGCCGTTACTGCGTCGGCAAGGACGGCAACCACTTCGATCTGCAGGAAGCAGCCCTGGACTGGTTGATCACCGATGCCCGCCGACAGGACCTGGTGGAGCCCTCCCCGCAGCAGAAAGCGATGGCGGAACTGCTCGGAACCGACCTCACCCCGGCAGCGAGCTGATGCTGATGCCGGCCTGATCAAGGATCAGCGGGATCCGCTGCTCGGCTTTGATCGCCATCAGGTGGACCCCCTGAACGATGCCCAGATAACGCTTCACCTGTTCGGCGGCGATCGCCACCCCCTCCATCGCCGGATCAGCCGCCGCTTCGAGGCGAGCGATGAGATCGTCCGGGATGCAGGCACCTGGCACGACGCGGTTGATGAAGCGGGCGTTCTTGGCTGACTTCAGCAGGAAAACCCCGGCCAGGACAGGCAACTGCAACGGACCAGCCAGCTCCCGCTGGAACCGCTCCAGCGCAGCTGCATCCATCACCATCTGGGTCTGAACGAAGCGGGCACCGGCATCGTGCTTGCGCTGAAGCCTCCGCTGCAGCCCGCTCCAGCTGCGCGACTGGGGGTCGGCCGCACAGCCCGCGAACAGCTGGGTGGCTCCATCCGCCAGGGTTCCCTGGACCGGATCCTCTCCGCTGTTGAAGGCGGACACCTGACGCAGCAGCTTCACCGACTCGAACTCATTGACCGGACGTGCATCGGCCTGGTCGCCGGCCCGCACCGGATCACCGGTGAGACAGAGAAGGTTGTGGATCCCAAGGGCATGGGCCCCCAGCAGATCCCCCTGCAAAGCGATGCGGTTGCGATCCCGGCAAGCCAGCTGGAGCACAGGTTCCAGGCCTTTCTCCAGCAGCAGCCTGCACACGGCAAGGCTGCTCATCCGCATCACCGCCCTGCTTCCGTCGGTGACATTCACAGCGTGCACCCGCCCTTTCAGGTAATCCGCCATGGCCAGCGTGTGAGAGGCATCCCCACCGCGGGGAGGCATCACCTCAGCGGTGATCGCCAGATTCCCTGCTTGGAGCGTGCGCTGCAGCGCCGTCGTCAAACCTTGATCCGCTTCCGCGCCCCACTATGCAGGATTAGGTTCTTTCACGGACCTAACATGGCGGAAACGGGGGACCGGACCATGTCATCCGCCGACGCTACGGATCCCCTCAAGATCGCCCTGTCCGGTCGGGAGATCGAAATCATTGAACTGGTGGCGGAAGGGCTGACAAACCAGGAAATCGCCGATCGACTGACGATCAGCAAACGCACGGTCGACAACCACGTCAGCAACGTCTTCACGAAGACCGGATCCAAGAACCGCGTGGCGCTGCTGAACTGGGCGATGGACAACGGCAAGATCTGCCGCGATGGATTCAATTGCTGTGCCCTTCCAGATGCCGAGTCCCTCGGATCCTGACGGAAGGAATCATCGGCTCCGGTAAGGACTGCAGCGAGCAGGGGATCAGGGGGATCTCGAACAGGGCCGCGTAATCCAGGCAGGCATCGATGCTGCTGCCGACGAAGCGGAGCATTCCTTGCCTGTCGTAGAGGCCCACCATGGACACGGCCCGGATTCCCCTGAACCTAAAGGAAATCCAAAGAAACTTCCAGGACCTTCAGCGGAATCCCCAGAGCTGCCTCTCCTCAGCACCCCAACTCTGCAGCGGGTCGCTGGCGAGGACGGCATTGGACCAACGGGCCTGTCCCGTCACCTCCCTGCCGCACCAGGCCGGGATCTCCAGAGCGTCATCCGCCCGCGTCAGCTCCACTTCGGCCAGCACCAGGGGCGCATTGGCTTCTGCAAAACAGTCGACCACCCACTCCCCACCTGGAAGATCGAGGGCATAACGGATTTTTTCGAGCCGATGAGGCGCGAGCCGCCACAGATCCTCGGCATCAGAGACGGGGATGCCGTACTCAAATTCATGACGCGCGATCCCACTTGGATCCGCTGAAGCCTTGAGGGTCAGCCAGGCCTGATCCTCACCCCTCAGACGCATGCGCACCGTGATGCCCTCGGCACTGGAGGCCAGATATCCCTGCCGCAGAGGCTGAGGGGGCCCGGCGTGGGATGTCCAGCCGTCATCCGTGACCAGAAAGCGGCGCTCGATCTCCAGACCCATGATCAGTTCTGCGATGGCTGCGAGGCCGTGAGACTGCTGGCCCAGTGCAGCTTGCGGGCGAGGGTGCGGTAGTAGGAGGGACTCTGATCCAGCTGCACCATCTGCGCATGGTGCCGGGCCTGATGCACCACACAGCATTCACCCGGTTCGATCACGGTGCAGCCGACCCCGTCCTTCCAGAGTTTGACGCGGTGATCGGCGTGGCCCAGCGGCCAGATCACCAGCCTGGCTCTCGGAGGCACCACCAGCGTGCGGCTGGAGAGGCTCATCGGGCAGATCGGTGCCACGACGATGGCGTCGATGCCTGGGTGCAGGATCGGTCCACCGGCCGCGAGCGCATAGCCGGTGGATCCTGTGGGAGTGGAGAGGATCAGCCCATCGCCGCGCATCTGATCGACCACCTCACCATCGATCTCCAGCTCCAGGGTGCATGTGGGAGAGATCTCATCCCGGTAGGCCCGCAGGTAGAAATCATTGAGAGCCCAGTGATGCTCTTCGTCATCCTCCAGATCCGGCTGAAGCAGAGGAGCCGGGGAATCAGCTCGCTCCTCCGCGCAGCGACGGTCCACCATCGCCTGGAGCATCATCCGGCGCTCGATGGCGTATTGATCGTTCAGCAGCCGCTGCCAGATCTCATCCCCACGCAGAACCCGGCGGTCGTGGGTCAGGAAACCCAGATGGCCGCCCACATTGATGCACAGAATCGGGATCTCATGCACCGCAAGATGACGGGCAGCCCCGAGCACCGTGCCATCTCCTCCGAGCACCACGGCCAGGTCCGGCATCGGCTCCTCCATGGCCAGCAGGCCCGGGAAGGGATTCACCCGGGCTCCCGACATGGCGGTCACCACCTCGACACCCATCTCCTTGAGCTCTCGGGCGCACTGACGGGCTTCCCTCTGAGCAGGCTGACTCTCTGCCCGATAGATCACCCAGACCCGCTCGAGACGCATCGAACCGGTGGTCCGCCGTTACCAGCGGAGCAGATTGAACTGTTCCATATCAACCGTAACCCTGTTGCGGTAAAGCGACAGCAGAATCGCCAGACCGACGGCCGCCTCGGCCGCTGCCACGGTGATCACGAACACGGCGAACACCTGACCCCGGATGAGGTCACCGTCGACGTAGGAGGAAAAGGCCATCAGGTTGATGTTGACCGCATTGAGCATCAGCTCGATGCTCATCAGCACCCGAACAGCATTGCGGCTGTTGATCAGGCCCCAGACGCCGATGCAGAACAGCATCGCGGCCAGCAGCAGATAGGCCTGAAGAGACGGCAATCCGTTGAGCAGCTCGGACATCATTCGGTTCGGATCAGGGGGAGGACCGCCGCTCAAGCAGCAGAGGTGTACGGGCCTTTTCGATCAGGCCTTGATCGGCCACCTCACCGGTGGCGACATCGGTGGCGAGGACATCACGCCGAGCCAGAACGATGGCGCCGATCATGGCCATCAGCAGCAGCACTGAAGCCAGTTCGAAGGGCAGCAGGTAATCGGTGAACAGGTGTTCGCCGATGCGTGCGGTCGCTTCCTCACCGATCGCCGGCGGGCCGGGCAGAGACCATGGAGTGGTGACCACAACCCGAACCAGCAGAGCCAGGAGAGCCGCGCAGACACCGCCGGAGACAAGGCGACGGAGATTCAGTCGATCGATCGCCTTGAGATCCTCGCGCTTGTTGACGAGCATGATCGCGAACAGGATCAGCACATTGATCGCACCGACGTAGACCAGCACCTGAGCGGCGGCCACGAAGCTGGCATTGAGCAGCAGATACAGGCCTGCCACCGCCATGAACACGCCCCCCAGCAGGAATGCTGAGTAAACGATGTTGCTGAGCAGCACGACTCCGACCGCACCGATCACAACGACGGCGGACAACGCCAGGAAACAGATCAGCTCCGTGGTTCCGGCGATGGTCATGCGTCCCCCTGCTTGGCATCCACGGAGGATTCTCCCGCATCCTCGCCTGCGGGCGGTGCCATTGATTCGAGCACTTCGGCAGGCAGACGACCGGCTCTGGGGCGATCCGCCGCCACACCGTGAGGGGACATTTCACCGGCGGGCAGGTACGCCAGCTCGCGCAGCGGCTGGACCGAAGGATCGGTGGTGACGCTGGTGGGCAGACGGCCGAGCGCGACGTTGTCGTAGTTGAGGCTGTGGCGATCGAAAGCCGCCAGCTCGTACTCCTCGGTCATCGACAGGCAGTTGGTGGGGCAGTACTCAACGCAGTTGCCGCAGAAGATGCAGACACCGAAATCGATGGAATAGTTCCGCAGCTCCTTCTTCTTGGTGGCTTTGTTCATCACCCAGTCGACCACCGGCAGGTTGATCGGACAGACCCGGACGCACACCTCACAGGCGATGCACTTGTCGAACTCGTAGTGGATCCGTCCGCGATAACGCTCGGACGGGATCAACTTCTCGTAGGGGTATTGCACCGTCACCGGACGGCGCTTCATGTGATCGAAGGTGACCGCGAATCCCTGGGCCAGATTGCGGGCCGCATCCACCGCATCGCGGGTGTAGTCGCCGACCTGTCTGAGGAATCCGAACATGGATCGAGGGCTGGTGAAGAGGAAGGATGTGAAAAGCCTGCGCCCATGATGACGGCACAGGACCTTTAAGGAGGTTCAGGTCAGCCGCCGAAAGCGACAGGGAAGGCCAGCTTGAGGGCGGCAGTCACCAGAAGGTTCACAAGAGCGAGAGGCAGGAGGAACTTCCAGCCCAAATCCAGGAGTTGATCGATGCGGACCCGTGGGGTGGTCCAACGCAGGAGGATGGCCACGAACACCAGCAGATAGGCCTTCAGCACGGTCATCACGATGCCGACGGAACCGGTGATCACCTGAACCACCGGGGCATCCACGGATTGCCCGAGCCAACCAGCCAGCCATTCCACGGGGATCGGGAAACCCCAGCCACCCAGATACAGCACTGAAACCAGCACTGCCGAGAGCACGAGGTTGATGTATCCAGCCAGATAGAAGAGGGCGAATTTCATGCCGGCGTACTCGGTCTGGTAGCCCGCCACCAGTTCTTCCTCTGCTTCAGGAAGGTCGAAGGGAAGTCGCTCACATTCGGCCAGGGCACAGATCCAGAAGATCAGGAAGCCCACCGGCTGACGCCAGATGTTCCAGCTGAGAATGCCAGCCCCCGTCTGCTGACTGACGATGTCAACGGTGCTGAGCGAGTTGCTCATCATCACGATGGCCAGCACAGCCAATGCCAGGGGAATCTCGTAGCTGATCGACTGAGCGGCGGCGCGCAGTCCACCCAACAGGGAGTACTTGTTGTTGGAGGCATAGCCACTCATCAGCAGGCCGATGGGTTGGATGCTGCTGAAGGCGATCCAGAGAAAAATGCCGACGCCGACGTTGCTGATCAGCAGGTTCTGGCCGAAGGGGATGATCAGCCAGGAGATGATCACCGGGATCACCACCAGCACTGGCCCAAGCGTGAACAGGAGACTGTCGGCCCGCGCCGGAATGATGTCCTCCTTCACCAGCAGCTTGAGGCCGTCAGCCAGCGGCTGAAGAACACCGAGGGCACCGGCGTACTCGGGTCCGATGCGCTGCTGGACGGCGGCGGAGATCTTTCGCTCCAGCCAGACGGACACCAGCACGCCGACCACCGCTGCGATCAGCACCAGCAGCATCGGCAGAGGAAGCCAGAGCAGACGGGCCACGTCCGCTGAGAGTCCCAGGCCTTCGAGGGCCTGACTGAAACTCGATTCCAGGTCCAGTCCCGGGCTCACCATGGTGTCGTCGGAAGTGCCTGCAACTTAGGCGGCCGCAGCCGGTTCACGCTCACTGATGGGCGTCCAGGAGCGTGGTTCGGAGCCTGAATAGATCTGCGAGGGCCGGAAAATACGGTTGGCACCGAGTTGCTCACGCCAGTGGGCGAGCCAGCCGGCCACCCGCGCGATAGCGAACACCGGTGTGAACAGATCCCGGGGAATTCCGAGCTTGCGGTACACAAGCCCGGAATAGAAATCGACGTTGGGGTAAATGCCCTTGGCCCCCAGTCGGGACTCGGCCGCCACCTCCAGCCCCCGTGCCACGTCGTAGAGGCCGTCATGGCCGAAACGGGCGAACATCTCCTCAGCGAGAACCTGGAGGATCACGGCGCGGGGATCCTTCACCCTGTATTCACGATGGCCGAACCCCATGATCTTCCGCTTCGCGGCCATCGCCTCATCGAGGTAGTCGCCGGCGTTCTCCGCTGCGCCGATCTGCTCGAGCATGGCGAGTACATCCTCGTTGGCACCTCCATGCAATGGGCCGGCCAAGGTGCCCACGGCAGACGCCACCACGGCGTACGGGTCGGTGAGGGTGCTGGCGGTGACGCGGGCGCTGAAGGTGCTGGCGTTGAGGCTGTGCTCGGCGTGCAGGATCAGGCAGCGATCGAAGATCCGGGCGGCCAGGGGGTCCGGCTCCCGCTCCGTGAGCATGTAGAGGAAATTGGCGGAGTAGGCCAGGTCGTCCCGGGGCTGGATCGGATCCTGACCCTTCCGGATGAGCTGAAAAGCCGCCACCATCGTCGGGATCTTGGCGATCAGCCTGACCACGGCGTCATAGATGTACTGCGGGTCATCGATCGCCCGCCGGGAATAGAACAGTCCCAACGAGGCGGCGCTCGACTGCAGCGCGTCCATCGGATGGCCGGAGGCCGGGAAGCACTTCATCATGTCCCTCACCCGGAAGCTCACCCGCCGGTGCATCTGCACCTGGTGCTCGAAGGCCTCGAGCTGATCGCGCGTGGGCAGCTCACCCCAGATCAACAGGAACGCGGTTTCGAGAAAACTGCTGTTGGCCGCCATGTCATCCACCGGGATCCCCCGGTAGGTGAGCAGGCCCTTCTGACCATCGATGTCGCAGATGGCGGACTGGGTGGCCGGAACACCGTCCAGGCCGGGCCGAAGTTCGATTCCGGTGCGCGCATGGCGCAGTTCGCCGGACTGCTGCTGTGCCAACGCCTCGATGCCGCTGCTGGCAACCTAAGCCGGAGCGTCTGAGCCCAGCAGCAGTCCAGGCCGCAGCAGGGCCTGCAGCTGCCAGCTCCCGCCGGAACCTTGCAGTTGGATGACTCCGGCCTTGCGCAGCGCCAGAGAGCCCGGCACCAGACCCAGCAGGGAGCAGGCCAGATCGCTGAGATCAGGCTCATGGCCCACCAAGCCGACCCGCCCGCTCAAGGCCTGCACCAGAGAGGCGGCCGCACCACCGGGCTGAAGCCTGGGGTGCGGCTCCAGCTGAGGGCTGAGGCCGGCATCGCAGGCGATCTGCGCGGTCTCCAGTGCCCGCCGGTAGGGACTGGTGATCAAGCGGTCAACACAGAGGCCGCGGGACACGAGTGCGTCGATGACGGCCCGGGTCCGCTGGCGCCCCCGGGCGGTGAGAGCCCGATCCGGATGATCCAGCCCACCGGGACGCTCCTCAGCGATGCCATGCCGCAACAGCAGCAGCTCAACCGAGTTCGAGGCGGGCATGCATCGGCAGCACGGAGCGGTTCCCATCGTTGTGATCACTTTCGAGCGCCAGGGCGAGACCTTTGACCCTCGCCTGAAGCGGATCACCCGAGAGTGCCTGCACCAGCCTCCACGGGTACCAGCGGCCCAGCAGGCTGCGGGCCGGTTGATCCGCCAGCAGCAAGGACTGACTGGCCGCTTCGGCCCCTTGAAGGGCACGCCACTGGTTCTGACGATCCGAGATGCCTCGCGATTCCCTGCGACGCTCCAGCGCGGCCAGGGAATCTCCCCACCAGTCGAGATCCGCCTCACCGGCACTGGCGACGGCGAGCTGGGCATCCAGCCCCTCTCCGCGTCCTCGCTGACGCACCAGCCGCGTCCAGACCTGCAGCGTTTCGCCGTCTCCGGAGAGCTCGGAGCGGGCCAGCCCCTCCTCCTGCAATCGCTCGTTCAGCGATGACCGGGTCGGATGGCCAGGACGGGTGGCCAGCAGCCAGCTCTCCGCCTGCTGCAACCACAGCAGCGGTCCGTCATCAAGGCGAGCGATCTGACCCGCCGCGGGCTGATCGGAGAGGACGTGCCGAAGCAGGGGACCCACCCACTGCACCAAGGGGTGGTCATCGTCGGCACGGATCAGACGACCAGGATCCTGCAGCTGCGCCAGCCAAACGGGGCGTCCGACCGCTGCGGGAATCAGCCCATCGGCCGGTGCCCAGGAGGCACTGTCCAGAGGGCCGCGGAAACGCAGCAGACCATCCACCGCCAGATCACGACCGTCCGGATGCAGCCGGGCCACGAGCCCCTCCAGATCAGGCCGGTCGGCAAGGGCCGCCGGCAGCTGGAACCAGTGCTGCAGAGCTGCGGGAGACACGGTCATCAGGGCGACCCCCTGACCCAGCTCCTTCAGCTGACGCTGCAACTGCGCATCCCCCAGCTGGTGCTGATCCTGCAGTTGAGACACATCCAGGGCCTGTTCCAGCACGCCGCGACCGGACGCGAGCAGCAGCAGATCGTCATCGATCAGCGTCGTGGCCAGAGGAACCGGAGCCCTGCCCTGCAAAGCCCCACGGCCACTGATCAGACCCATGCCGCGGTAGCTGGTCACCTGCAGGTCGGTCCCGGCCAGGCTGCGGGTTTGCCAGAAACGCTGCAGAAACAGTCGGGCGCCATCGCTGCTGCGGCTGGAGAGAGCCAGGATCCAGCCGGGATCGGATCCGGATCCGTCGGCATCCAGCAGGGTGAGGCTGACATCCGAGCCGAGCCAGGAGGCCAGCTCAGAGTCGTAATCCAGGCCTGCCAGAGCGAAGACGCCCTCGCGCCAGCGCCGCGCGGCGTCTCGCGCCTGTCGTCGTTCCGATGCGGGAGCCACCGCCTGGACATAGGCCGGCAGACGGGACGGATCCGCCAGCCAATGAAGGGAAAGGGCCGCCTGACGTGGCACAAACCGGGCAGCACGAGGCAGCTCCGGCGACGCCTCCGCCAAGCGGAGCGGGCTGCGGCGGTCCATGGCCCACAGCACGCCGAGCGTGATCAGCAGCAGGGAGAGCAGCACTGCGATCAGCGCACTCAGGAAGGGGCGGGCCTTCATGGGCCTGCAACATCGTGTGACTTCATCTTTGTCCATCGCCGCAGAATGGCGCCATGGCAAACCTTCATCCCCGACCGATCACCGCTGCGGAGCTGCAGCGATGGATCGAAAGTGGCGACAACCCTCCGCAGCTGGTGGACGTGCGGGAAGACGCCGAACTGGCCATCGCGCCTTTCCCGGCTGCGGTGGTTCATCTGCCGCTGAGCCGTTCCGGGGACTGGCTCGACACGGTTCCTTCGCGACTTCCGGCCGACCGCCCCGTGGTGGTGCTGTGCCATGCCGGTGTGCGCAGCCAGCATTTCGGCCTGTGGCTGTTGGAACAGAAGAGGCACGGAGAGGTGTGGAACCTTGAGGGCGGTATCGACGCCTGGAGCGTGCAGGTGGATTCACAGGTGCCCCGTTACTGATGAAGCCCCTGTCCGCCCGACAACGACAGGTGCTGCAGGCGACGGTCCACCACTATGTGGACACGATCGAACCCGTGGGCAGCCGCACCCTGGTGCAACGCTTCGGCATTCCCGCAAGCTCCGCCACGGTGCGGTCCGCAATGGGCGTTCTTGAGCAGCGCGGACTGCTGACGCAGCCGCACACCTCCGCCGGACGGGTTCCCAGCCCGCTGGGCTACCGCCACTATGTCGACTGCCTGCTGCCGGAACCCGGGTCAGCGGTGCAGCTGCTGGAACGGGAGCTGGCGGGCCTCAGCCTGCGCTGGGCGGCCCTCGACGATCTGCTGCTGCAACTGGCGCGACGACTGACGGACTTCACAGGGCTGATGAGTCTGATCACCCGGCCGGCCCCTCCCCGCAATCAGCTGGAAGCGGTGCGGCTGGTGAGGAGCGGAGACAGGCTTCTGGTGCTGCTGGTGGAGGACAGCGGCCGGGCCAGCCACCTCAACCTGAGGCTTCCCCATGGAGCTGCCGAGGAACTGGCGGCGATGGAGCGCTGGACCGATCGGCAGCTGGAACAGGGGACTCTGAACTGGGATGCCTTGCCGCCACAGCTGCAACGAAGCGGAGGCGTGCTGCGCAGCGCCCTGGATCAACCCACGCCGACCGGCGGCGAACCGACGGTGGTGCACGGATTTTCGCGCCTTGCGGCAGAACCCGAATTCCACAGCGCCAGTGATCTGCGACCGCTTCTGGAACTGATCGATGAGCGTCCCGAAGCGCTGGTCAATCAGGGAAGTCAGGCCCGGGTCTGGATCGGTGAGGAGCATCCCCATACCGCTCTCCAGACCTGCTCGGTCGTTCAGGCTCCCTACCGATGTGGATCCGAGGGCATCGGACAGGTGGCCCTGGTGGGACCGATGCGAATGGCCTACGCCACGGCGAAAGCTGCTGTCCAGCGGGTGGCACGCCACCTTGAGCTGTTGCTCAGCTGAGCGACCGCGGCCTCAGAGCTGGTCCCCCAGCTTCTCCGCCACGGTGTTGACGTCCTTGTCGCCGCGACCGGAGCAGTTGATCACGATCTCGCTGCCCTCGGGAAGCGTGGGGCAGAGGGTCTCCAGCCAGGCGAAGGCATGGGCGGTCTCCAGGGCCGGAATGATGCCCTCCAGTTCGCTGACCAGACGCAGGGCATCGAGCGCCTGCTGATCGGTGACGGCGCCGTACTCAGCCCGACCGATCTCCCGCAGATAGCTGTGCTCGGGGCCGACACCGGGGTAATCCAGTCCAGCACTGATGGAGTGGGCTTCCTGAACCTGTCCGTCTCCGTCCTGGAGCAGCAGACTCATGGCGCCATGCAGCACGCCCGCCCGCCCCTCGGTGATGGTGGCGGCGTGACGACCGGTGTCGACGCCATCACCAGCGGCCTCCACGCCGATCAACCGAACGGAGGTGTCCTGCACAAAGGGGTGGAAGAGTCCCATCGCATTGGAGCCACCACCGACGCAGGCCAGAAGCACATCGGGAAGGCGACCGAAGGCCTCCTGGCACTGCTGCTTGGCCTCCTGACCGATCACCGCATGAAAATCACGCACCAGCATCGGGTAGGGGTGCGGACCGGCGACGGATCCGAGGATGTAGTGGGTGGTTTCCACATTCGTGACCCAGTCGCGGATCGCTTCGCTGGTGGCGTCCTTGAGCGTGGCGGTGCCAGCGGTCACCGGTTGCACCGTGGCCCCCAGAAGACGCATCCGGAAAACGTTCAGAGCCTGACGGCGCATGTCCTCCGCGCCCATGTAGATGATGCAGTCCAGGCCGAAGCGGGCGCAGACGGTGGCTGTGGCCACACCATGCTGACCGGCGCCTGTTTCGGCGATGATCCGCTTCTTGCCCATGCGCAGGGCCAGCAGGGCCTGACCCAGGGCGTTGTTGATCTTGTGAGCACCCGTGTGGTTGAGGTCCTCACGTTTCAGCCAGATGCGAGGGCCACCGTCACTGCGTCGGTAGTGGGCGGTGAGACGCTCGGCCTCGTACAGCGGTGTGGCCCGACCGACGTAGTTCTTCAGCAGCTGGTTCAGCTCGGCGGTGAAGGCGGGATCATTCCAGGCCTGGGCGGCCGCCTGCTCCAGCTCCGCCAGAGCAGGCATGAGTGTTTCGGGAACGTACTGGCCACCGAAACGACCGAATCGACCGTGGGCTCCGGGACGCACCGATGGCTGCAGGCTGGATGGATCCGGAGTGCTGGTGGGGGGCAGGGTGCTGGTCACGGATCCACGGTGGAGCGTTGGGTCAGCGTAAGCAGGCGATCACGCGATGCCGCGGGTCGCAGGCACGGATGCTCTGATCCCGAAACCCGGCCTGCTGCAACGCCGCCGGCATATCGAGGGCGAAATATTGCTCGATGTATGGCTCCGTGCTTTTCAACAGCGTGGCCACCGGCGCCGGCAACCGCTGAAGAACAGAGGAGGCAGGATCCTGATCCACCATCACCAGCACCCCGCCTGGACGCAGCAGCCGTCCTGCTTCGGCGAGGACGGCGTGGGTCGCCTGCTGCGGCAGCTCATGGCAGACGAACTGCAGGCTGATCAGATCGACGGACCCCGATTCGAATCCGGTGCTCTCGGCAGCGCCATGGCACCACTCGGCCACCAGTCCCTGGCTGTCGCGCACCCTGGCCACCGCGAGCATGTCGGGTGAGAGATCCAGACCGATCACAGTCGGGCGATCGAACCCGGCGGCATCAGCCCGCTGATTCAGCCAGATGGCGAGCGCCTGGGTGCTGACCCCCACAGAACAGCCCAGATCCACGACTCGGCGGATCGGGCCCTGCAGCAAGGGCTGAACAGCAGCATGGATGGCATCCCGCAGACGCGTCTGGGCCTGGGCTGGCGTGAGATCGTCATCGGGCCAGACCCGCAGGGCCATGGCATCGGTGGCCTGCTCCGCCTCCGCTGCGGCCTGCCAGCAGAGATTGCCCTGCTCATAGGCGTGGAAGCGGGCGCGGTAGTAGGCCGGTGGCGTGAGACCAGTGGTGGTGCTCGACTCCAGCAGCGGTGCAGCGGCCTGACGCAGCTCCTCGCGACGGGCTCGCCAGGGAATGCCGCTGCGCTCGGCGGTGCGGATGATCAGCTGCCGGGCCTGAAAGAACAGCGGCCGGCGCAGCAACCCGATCCCGATCAGCAGCTCGATCAAACGGCCCAGCCCTCGGCTGGAGTCCGCCCAGCGGGGAGTGGCGGCGGCATTGGTCATCGACAATGAGAGCGATTGCGAAAGGCGGATGCCGAAGGGCGGCTGGCAGGAATTCAGCAGCGCCGACAGTCTGCAGCGGCCCAGTGGCCCGTCGGCGGAGCCCCGGCCGAAAGCCGATCAGATGGTGCGGGTGCAGCCGACCCGCGGCGGCAAGGGGGGCAAGACGGTGACGATGATCCGCGGTCTGGAGCTGGACGCGAGCGGCCTCAAGGCACTGCTGAAGAAGCTCAAGACCCGCATCGGCAGCGGCGGCACAGCAAGAGACGGCGTGATCGAACTGCAGGGCGATCAGGTGGACCTGGCACTGGACTTGCTGAAGGCCGAGGGCTACCGGCCGAAACGGGCGGGGGGTTAAGGGAGAATGGCCGCCACTTGAGCCCGTGGTGATGACCGCTGCTACCCCCAAGGCCTCCAACATCGTCTGGCACGAGGCGTCGGTGGACCGTTCAGCCCGGGCTGAACAGCGGGGGCACCGCAGCGCCATCCTCTGGTTCACAGGGCTCTCCGGGTCGGGCAAGAGCACCCTGGCCAACGCGGTGAATGCCGCTCTGTTCGAACAGGGGCTGGCCACGTACGTCCTCGACGGAGACAACGTGCGCCATGGATTGTGCAAAGACCTCGGCTTCTCCGATGCCGACCGTGAGGAGAACATCCGCCGCATCGGCGAGGTGGCCAAGCTGTTTCTCGACTCCGGTGTGATCGTTCTGACCGCCTTCGTCTCCCCCTTCCGCGCTGACCGTGACAAGGCCCGCGCCTTGGTCGAGGACGGAGATTTCTTCGAGATCCACTGCGCAGCGGACCTCGACGTGTGTGAATCCCGCGATCCCAAGGGCCTGTATGCCAAGGCACGCGCTGGGGTGATCAAGGAGTTCACCGGAATCTCCAGCCCCTACGAGGCCCCGGAACATCCGGAACTGACCATCGACACCGGTGCTCAGGAGCTCTCCCAGTCCGTCGCCCTGGTGATCAACGCCCTGCAGTCGCGGGGGGTGATTCCTGTTGCATCGCATCAGCCAGCGATTTGATGCAACTGGCGACGGGAACCGCCAACAGCAATCCCAGCAGTTCTCCCAGCCCGTTGATGGCCCCGATGCGCGCTCCGAGGGGAAGCGAAATCAGCAGCCAGGCGGGCTGGAGCCCCACGATGCTTCCCATCAAGCGCGGCTGGATCACCTGATCCACCACCTGGCCCACCAGGATCGCCGCAACCAGCAGCTCCAGACCGGTGCGCGGATCCTGGATTCCGAGAATGGCGCTGACCAGCACGATCGTGATCGCACTGGCATAGGGGATCAGCGTCGTGAAACCGATCAGCACGGCGAACAGCACGCCGTAGGGGATGTTCAGGACGGAAAACACCACCAGCTGACCGGCGCTGAGGATCAGGGCAAGGACCACCTGCCCGGCGAAGTACCCCCGGAAGGTGCGCTCCAGGGTCGTGATCACCAGATCACGCCAGCGCTCCGGCAACCAGCGGGCGAGCCCCTGGGTGATCGAATCCCCCCCCAGCAGCAGAAACACAGCCAGCACCAGAACGATCACGGTGTTGATGGTCGTGCCGACCGTGGCACCGAGGATCGCCAGCAGACGCTGGCTGAGCTGGGTGACCACCCGACTCAGCTGGGTGACAAGGTCGCTGCTGAGATCCGCGAAATCAGCGGGCAGACCGCGGTCCACCGCCCAGGCCTGGCCCCTGTTGATCAGTTGTTCGGCCGCCGCCAGCAGGGACGGCGCAGCACTGATCAGCTGACTCAGCTGCTCGATCAGCAGCGGCACCAGCTCCACGGCCGCAAACACGAGCAGTCCGACACTGACCAGCACCACCGCCGCGATCGACAGGCTGCGACTGAAGCCCCGTGCCATCAACCAGCGGCAGGGAAGATCCAGCAGAAAAGCGATCAGAGCCGCTGTGAGAAACAGACCTGGAAACGGGGCGAACTGCACCAGCACCCGTTTGAGCACAAAGGCATTGAGGCCCAACAGCGGCAGAGCAAGACCGACTCGCAACCAACCGGGCCAGGACATCATTCAGGGCGAGGGCTGGTTCATGGACATCAGGTACGCCGCACTGCCCTGCTCCTGAAGGCGGGCATCCTTGGCAACCACTGCATCGTGCAGACCGCGGCGGTGATCCGCCAGCCGGATGGCGAGCTGCTCATCTTCAACCGCAAGGATCTGAGCGGCGAGCAGACCGCCATTGAGACCTCCGCCGATGGCGACCGTGGCGACGGGAATGCCGCCGGGCATCTGCACGATCGAATGCAGGGAGTCCGCGCCGGAGAGAGCTTTGCTCTGCACCGGAACTCCGATCACCGGCAGGGTCGTGAGCGATGCCACCATCCCCGGCAGATGGGCGGCACCACCGGCGCCGGCAACGATGACGCGGATGCCCCGCCCACGGGCACCTTCCGCGAAATCGATCATGGCCTGAGGGGTGCGGTGGGCCGACAGCACCCGAACCTCAACCTCAACGCCAAGCTGCCGCAGGATCGCGGCTGCGGGCTCCATGGTGGGCAGGTCGGAATCGCTGCCCATCACCACGGCCACGCGGGGGAGATCGTCTGTCACAGGGCATTCCGGCGAGACTGCCATCGTCCCGCACGACCCTGCCAGGCCCGACCCGATGCGACGGATCATCGATGTGCGTCTGCCGGCCCCGCTCGATCGGGAGCTGGATCAGCTCCACCAGCTGGAGATCACTTCGGAAGGAATCATCCGGCAGATCCTGCCGATGGCGACCGGAGACCTCACAGCCGGTGAGTCGTGGAACGGCGACTGGCTGAGTCCCCGCGGCATCGATCTGCAGATCAACGGTGGGCTGGGCCTGGCCTTCCCAGAACTGAAGCCCAGCGATCTGCCGCGTCTGATCGATCTGCTGGACCAGCTCTGGGCCGATGGCGTGGAGGCGATCGCTCCGACGCTGGTCACCTGCGGCATTGCGCCACTCCGGCAGGCCCTCAGCGTTCTGCAGGAGGCTCGCCGCCACGAACAGGCCGGCCGTTGCCGCCTGCTGGGAGCCCATCTGGAAGGACCCTTTCTGGCGAATGAGCGCCGCGGCGCCCACCCGCCGGAACACCTGGCGGTTCCCAGCCTTGAGGCGCTCGATGAACGCATCGGCGGGTTCGAAACGGAGATCGCCCTGATGACGCTGGCTCCGGAACTCCCGGGTGCGAGCGCCGTGATCGCCAGGCTCAAAGAACTGGGAATCATGGTGGCTCTCGGCCACAGCGCCGCGAAGGCGGACCAGGCCGCTGTGGGGTTTGATCAGGGGGTGGGCATGCTCACCCATGCCTTCAATGCGATGCCGGGTCTGCATCACCGGGCCCCGGGGCCCCTGGGTGAAGCCTGTCGGCGGGGCGGCATCGCCCTGGGACTGATCGCCGACGGGGTGCACGTGGATCCCACCATGGCGGTGCTGCTGCAACGGCTGGCACCGGACCAGATCGTGCTGGTGAGCGATGCCCTGGCTCCTTATGGCCTTGCCGATGGAAAACACCGTTGGGATGAGCGGGTGCTGCTGGTGACGAACGGCACCTGCCGACTGGAGGACGGCACCCTGGCAGGGGTGACCCTGCCCCAGCTGGAGGGCGTCAGACGGCTGGCCGGCTGGTGCGGGCAGCCGGGCGCTGCGATCTGGGGAGCGACGGTCGCACCACGACGGGTGATCGGCACCGCTGTGACGTTGAACGACGCGTTGGTGGGCCAGCAGCTGACGAACCTGCTGCGCTGGAGCCAACGCGAGGGGAAACTCCACTGGGGCTGCGCTGCTTAAGATCCCGCCGAACACGACCCTGCTTCGATGGCCCCCGATCAACTGCTGGAGCAGAAACAGGCCGAGAAACAGGAGGTGAAGGGCTACTTCGAAACCACGGGCTTCGATCGCTGGAACCGCATCTACAGCGAAAGCGATGACGTGAACAAGGTGCAGCGCAACATCCGCATCGGTCACCAGAAAACCGTGGATGAAGTGCTGTCCTGGATCCAGGCCAGCGGTGAGCTCAGTGATGTGAGCTTCTGTGATGCCGGCTGTGGTGTCGGCAGCCTCAGCCTGCCGCTGGCCGAGATGGGGGCCGGCTCGATCAGCGCCAGCGACATCTCCGAAGCCATGGCTCAGGAAGCGGACCGCCGCGCCCGCGAGGCGGGCCTGGACATGGGCAAGCTGAACTTCTTTGCCAGCGACCTGGAAAGCCTCAGCGGCTCGTTCCACACGGTGTGCTGCCTGGATGTGTTCATCCATTACCCCCAGCAGCCGGCCGAGGAGATGGTGAAGCACCTCTGCGGCCTCACCGAGCAGCGTCTGATCGTGAGCTTTGCGCCGTACACCCCGCTGCTGGCGCTGCTGAAGGGCATCGGCCAGCTGTTCCCCGGCCCCAGCAAAACCACCCGGGCGTACACCTTGAAAGAAGAGGGCATCGTCAAAGCGGCGGAAGCCTGTGGCTTCAAGCTGGTGCGCCGCAGCCTGAACAAGGCCCCCTTCTACTTCTCGCGCTTGATCGAGTTCCGCAAGTCCTGATCACATCGGAGCATCACTGTTCCGAACAAAATCCTCCCTCGAATGAGGGAGTTCCTGATCAAACCAGACCGGTGAAATCCGACAGGCTGAAATCACCATTGCCGCCAATGATGGCGTCAAAGTTAGGGGCGCGTTCGATCACCTCCGCATAGCTGGCTCCCTTGCGCAGCAGGTCATCAGCAGCCTCCACCAGGCTCGCCTCGCCTGCCGCATCGTTGCTGAGGGCCCAGAACATCATTCCGCCCAACCCCTTTTCCTCCACATAGGCCGCCTTACCGGCAATGGTGGCTGTGGTTTCCATCGAGCTCCATTCATCACCGTCGTAGAGGAAGGCCGCCTTGTTGTCGTCGTCCCAGTAGAGATTGCGCCGACCCGTCACCACATCGTTGAGCAGATCCTTGTAGTCGTAAACGCCGGCCTCGAATGAACCGGTGGCATCACGACCGGAGCCGGGTTGTTGATAGCCGAAGGTTCCGCCATCCGAGACGTTCCCCCAGGCGCGGGTGTAGGCCGGGGCCCCCATCACGACCTTGCTCAGCTCGATGCCCGCCGTTTCAAAAACATCAACAGCCCCGGTGACGTCGTAGTTGTTGGCGTCACCGGTCATCGCAGCCTGATGGCCCGTGACGTTCTCCCAACCGCCATGGAAGTCGTAGGTCATCACGTTGTAGAAGTCGACGTAGGGGTCGATGCCTTGGAGATTGAGGTTGCCCAGCTTCTCTTGGCCACCCGCCGTGGCAATCGACACCTCAAAGTCACGCCCGGTGCGGGCCGAGAGATCATTCAGGGCTGTGCGCAGGTCGCGCAACACCAGCTCGAAGTTGGCCCCATCACTGGCGGAAACGGCATTGCCCGCCTTACCGCCGCCACCGGGGTATTCCCAGTCGAAATCGACCACGTTGAAGAAGTCGTAGGTCTCGAAAATGCGCACGGTCTCGCTGACGAATTTGTCGCGACCCGCCTGCGTGGCGTAGGCGGTGCTGAACTCATCGGACAGCGTCCAACCACCGAGGGCAAAGCCGAGGTTGACCTCCGGATTGAGCTCCTTAAAGCGGCGCAGCTGCTCAAAGTTGCCGGCATCGTTGGTGCCAACGCCGTTCCAGCCCACGGGAACCGACGTCACCGTGATGGCGCCACCGGTTTGGGTAACGGTGTAGCGCCCTGAGTTTTCGTAGATGTCGAGCAGCTCCGGTGCCATGGCGGCGTAGTCGCTGGAAGTGAAGGTGCGACTGACCTGATCGGACTGGGAGAAGCGTTTCTGCAGAGCTGCGAATTCGTCGAACAAAGTGATCGACCCATCGGCCTTCACATCAAAGAAGCTGTAGTTCATGTGGGTCATCGACTGGCCGTCGACATCCGACAGATTGACGTCGCGGCTGTAGATGCCCCACTCCTCGAAATAGGTCACCACCCGCTTGTCGGTCGTGCCGTTGGGGCGTTCGTAGTCGATGGTGACCGTGCCGTCTTCAACGACCGTGCTGTCTTCAGTCACTGTGACCTCAGCATCGGGGGGCTCGACAGCGGGAGGCTCAACAGCCTCGCCAGCGTCCTGCTCAGAAGCCTCCGGCTGAGCCACCTCGGCGCTCGTGGCAGCGAGATCGAACACCTGATTCGGATCAGAGAAGTCGCCGGAACCTTGGTAGTAGGAGCTCTGGGCGGAACCTGCAGCCAGGGGAGCCGACCAGGACTTGGGAGCCAGGGTGACGACGTAACGGCCATCGTCACGGAGCGTGTTGGTGAACTCGAAGTTGCTGACGCTCTTCAACGGTGCATCGGAGACAAAGCTCACCGTCCAGTCCGTGCCGACCGAGGTGCCGGTGGTGTTGGTCACCGTGACGTTTCCGGCGAAGGTGCCCGACCAACCACCCGTGATCGTGGCGGACACCACCAGACCCGAAGCACCGGTTTCCACCTCAACCGTCGGCTCTGGGTCGCTGGGCATGGCGGAGTCCATGCCCATCTCTGGAGCCGTCTCCATGTCCATCTCCGTGTCGGGATCCATTGGCATGGAGCCGTGGTCGCCCATGGAGTGGCTGTCGTGGGGGGGCTGCTCATTCACCGCCGCATCGCCGGACTGGGTCTGGAAGCCATCCGTCAGCTCACCGGCAGGCGCTGCGGGGGTCAGCAGAGCAGTGCGGTCCTTGAGCGTCAACGACTGCACCGAGCGCCCAAAGGGGATCTCGAGGTTGTCTTCAACGATCTGATCGAAGTGGAATTCCAGGCTGGCCCCAGGAATGTCAGCCAGGTTGGTGTTCTGGAAGATGAAGGTCTGCCCGGTTGGCTCCGTCGAAATCACCAGGTCAGCACCGTCCTGCGTCACAGAAAGACGCTCGCGGGTGCCGTAATAGAGAAAGCTGATCTTGTCGGTGGTCGGATCAAAGTCGGTGATGGTCTCGACCCTGCCGTACGCATGGGAACGGATGTACGTGGTGTTGGGGTCTCTCTCGCCGACACCCAACTCCCATGAGACAACCCCTCCAAGGTCCTGACGCAGGTGTTCATTGCCGACGACGCCGTAGTCCTCGAGGGCCAGCT
>ERZ802830.480-NODE-480-length-39709-cov-9.82423_pt1 | contig 39709 bp, 33 predicted proteins | sample MGYA00345654_ERZ802830 | MGnify/ENA primary metagenome ERZ802830 (study PRJEB30503, sample SAMEA104212375) | marine metagenome | biome: Westerlies Biome; feature: [SRF] surface water layer (ENVO:00010504) within the epipelagic zone...; material: water... | reverse complement strand
ACTTCCACCAAAACTTTTCATCAATAAATCATAGGGGTTTGTTTTAGTCCATTGAGAAATTAAAGAAATCAATGTAGATGAGCTTCCAAGGCCCCAACTTTTATCAAATTCTAAAATAGTCCTACACTTATGACCAATTAATTTTTTCACTAATTCTGGCGAAATCTCAAGACAAGTATTAAAAATTTGAACCAGTCTTTGCGTTACAGGATCTTCCTTTAGTTTATTAGGTATAATTTTAGAAGTCCTTATTTCAAAACTGTTTTCATACCACATATTCATATGATGATCAAAGCTTTGCCAATGAAGTTGTTTGTTACTACATTGAATAATTTCAAGTATTTGTCCCTTTTTGGTTGGGAGACCTAGGCCAATGGCACCGTCTAAAATAGTGTATTCTGCAGTTAATAAGAGTTTTCCGTTGGCTCTATATAGTTTGGTCATTGTCGTAATTTTTCGATGGCATCAACCACGGCTTTATGCGTTACATTGCCCTCTTTAAATTGTGCTTGAATAATCTCTTTCTCTGTTGATGAGGCTTGATGTTGATTTAGTATGTTGAGTAAGTGCATCTTCATGTGACCTTCCTGAATTCCTGTGGTTACCAAAGATTTTACGGCTGCAAAATTTTGAGCAAGACCAGCAACAGCTACAATACTCATGAGTTCTTTTGCTGATGGATTTTGAAGTAAGTTTAAACATAATTTCACTAAGGGATGTAACTTAGTAAGTCCACCAACTGTACCCAGTGCTAATGGTAATTCAATACTAAAAGTAAAAATACCGTTTTCTATTTTAGCATCAGATAAACTTCGATAACGGCCATCTCTTGATGCGTAAGCATGAACTCCTGCTTCAATTGCTCTAAAATCATTTCCAGTAGCCAAAATAACAGCATCAACGCCGTTCATGATACCTTTATTATGCGTAACTGCTCTGTAAGGTTCGTTTTGTGCAATTTTGATAGCTCTGACAAATTTTTTTGCGAAATCTGAGCCGTTTATATTTTTATGACTAAGTTCCTCAACATGACAACTTACTTCAGCCTTAACAATACACTCGGGAACATAATTAGATAAAATGCTCATTATAATCTCAAGATCACCCTCAGTTTCATCATTGGCGTCAAAATGAAATTTGAATGTCTTGGCGATTTGCTCTAAACAAGAATTTATAAAATTGGCTCCCATGGCATCCATGGTTTCAAAATTTACATGAATTTGATAATAACCATCAAGAACATCGGTTTTATCTCTCAATTCCATTGCTGTAATACCACCACCACGGCTTTCCATATTTTTGGTAATTTCTGAGGTAGCTTTCAATATAGTGGCCTTTATGTCATTAAAAAAATCCAAAAGCGCTTTTGACTTACCATTGAAATCAAGGTGAACTTGACCAACTTTTTTTGTTGAAATTACGCTGGTTTTAAAACCACCACGAGATTGCCAAAATTTTGCTGCGTTACTGGCAGCTGCAACTACTGAGCTTTCTTCAATTGCCATGGGTATTGCATATGTTTTATTATCTATTTCAAAGTTAGGTGCAATACCTAATGGCAAGTAAAAGTTTGTGATGGTATTTTCAATAAACTCATCGTGAAGTGTTTGAAGCTTTTGGTCATTATTCCAATACTGTGATAAAATTTTTACAAAACGATTGTCACCATTAAAGTAGGCTTCTGTTAACCAATTTATTTTTTCGATTTTATCAAGTTTTGAAAACCCAGTGATAGTTTTTCCCATCAGTTACTTGTAATTTTAAACAAAGATAACACAGTAGATTGTTTATTCTAAATACAAGTAAATTATACTTAGATATATGTTAATCTATAGGGATATGTCTCTAAATTTTAGTAAACTTGGAAGTTTTTAAAACTTACTTATGACATTGCGTAAATTCCTGTTTTTAATAAGCCTGCTTAGTATAAAATTAGTCTCTGCACAAGAAAAAACAATCACACTTGAAGAAATATGGAATGGTTCATTTAGGACTGAAGGATTACAATCTCTGCATCCTCTAAAAGATGGAGAATCTTATAGTGTTCTTAATTTCAATAAAGCTTTAAGATCAACATCTATAGATGTTTATGATTATAAAGCATCAAAGTATTTAACAACAATTTTAAGCTCTAATAATCTTAATGAAGTATCCTATTTTTTGGATTATACATTTTCTAATGATGAATCTAAAATTTTAATAGCTACTTCAGAACAGCCTTTGTACAGACATTCAAAGTTGGGGCTTTATTATATATATGATGTATCGACCAAAACACTTATCCAATTATCTGAAGAGTATGTTCAAGAGCCTTCTTTTTCTCCAGATGGTAGTAAAGTAGCCTATGTTTTAAAAAACAATATTTATGTAAAAGATTTGAACAAAAATGTTACTTATCAAATTACTAACGATGGAAAATTAAATCATGTTATTAATGGAGTAACTGATTGGGTGTATGAAGAAGAATTTGCGTTTGTTCGTGCCTTTGAATGGAATTCATCAGGAGACCAAATAGCTTATATTAAGTTTGATGAGACTAATGTTCCCGAGTTTTCAATGGATATCTATGGTGAAGATTTATATCCTTTTTATTCAGAATTCAAATATCCTAAGGCTGGAGAAATAAATGCAAAAGTATCGCTACACGTTTTTAATTCAAATACCAAAAAAACTAAAGAAATTAAAGTTGATAATAAGGAACAGAATTTTTACATACCTAGAATTAAATGGACAAATGCCAATAATTTATTAACGGCTCAGTTTTTAAATAGACAACAAAATGATTTAAATCTATGGTTAATTGATACAAAAACTAACAACTCATCAGTATTGCTAAATGAGAAAGACAACGCCTACATTGATATCACATTTAATTTAACGTTTTTAAAAGATAATAGTTTTATTTGGACCAGTGAGAAAGATGGCTTTAATCATATTTATCATTACAATGTAGATGGGTCACTTAACCAACAGGTTACTTCTGGAAAATGGGAGGTTACTGCTTATTATGGATTTAGTACCAAACAAAAGAAGATATTTTATCAATCTACAGAAGAAGGATCTATAAATAGGACCGTCTATAGTATTGGTCTGAATGGAAAAAACAAAAAGAAATTAACTTCCAGTCAAGGCACTAATGAGGCCTCTTTTAGTGCAGACTATTCTTTTTTTATCAATACATTTTCAAATGTGACTACGCCACCACAGTACACACTTATTTCTTCAAGAAATGCTGCAGTACATAGGAATATTAAAGACAATTCTTTTTTAAAGAACAAACTTTCAACTTATAAATGGTCTGAGAAAATGTTTTATACCACCGAAATTAATGGTTATGATCTTAATTATTGGATGATAAAGCCACATAATTTTGATCCTTCAAAATCATACCCATTATTAATGTATCAGTATTCAGGACCTGGATCACAAAAAGTAGCCAATCAATGGAATGATAGCAATGATTATTGGCATCAATACTTGGCTTCAAAAGGTTATGTAATAGTTTGTGTTGACGGACGAGGAACCGGTTTTAAAGGAGCGCAATTTAAAAAGTTGACTCAGAATCAATTAGGTAAGTTTGAAGTAGAGGATCAAATAGAAGCTGCTAGAAAGTTTGGAGAATTGTCTTATATTAATGCGTCAAAAATTGGAATTTGGGGTTGGAGTTATGGCGGTTTTATGAGTAGTAATGCCATTTTAAAAGGAAATGATGTTTTTAAAGCGGCTGTTGCAGTTGCCCCAGTAACCAGTTGGCGATTTTATGATACTATTTATACAGAGCGTTATATGGATACCCCTCAAAATAACCCTTCAGGTTACGATGATAATTCACCTTTATCTCACGTTGATAAACTCAAGGGTAAATATTTATTAATTCATGGTTCTGCAGATGATAATGTGCATGTTCAGAACACCATGCGTATGGTAGAAGCATTAATTCAAGCTAACAAGCAGTTTGAGTGGATGATTTATCCAGATAAGAATCACGGCATTTATGGAGGTAATACCAGATTACATCTGTATAATAAAATGACTAATTTTTTAAATGATAACCTTAAAAACTAATTCAATTTTATATTAATCTAATTTTACATGTCTACAATTGATACAAAACTTAATGAAAAAGAGCTTTTTGGGCACCCTACAGGTCTTTATGTTTTATTTTTTACTGAAATGTGGGAGCGTTTTTCGTACTACGGAATGCGAGCAATACTTGTACTTTATTTAGTAGCTCAAACAACTTCAGATAATGCAGGTTTAGGATGGTCTAATGGTGAAGCTTTAGCACTTTATGGTTGGTATACTATGCTTGTTTATGTAGCATCCATACCAGGAGGATTTATTGCTGACAAATTAATTGGTCAAAGAAAATCTGTGCTTTATGGTGGAATCTTATTATGTTTTGGCCACGGAATTCTTGCTGTTGAAGAAATGTGGGCTTTTTATACAGGTTTAGGTCTTATTATAGCTGGAGTTGGAATGCTAAAACCTAATATTTCAACCATGGTTGGTGGTTTGTATAAGCAAGGAGATATAAGACGGGATAAAGGTTTTACTATTTTTTATATAGGAATAAATATTGGGGCTTTCTTGTCTAGTATTATTGTTGGAACAGTTGGAGAGGTATATGGGTGGCATTATGGTTTTGGACTTGCAGGAATTGGGATGGCTTTGGGACTAATACAATATGTTCTTGGTCAAAAGTACTTAAAGCATATTGGGAATTTTTTAGGGGCATCTGAAAATAATCATGACATAGAGCTTATAAAAAAACCACTGACTAAAGAGGAAAAAGACAGAGTTATTGTATTGTTTATATCTTTTTTATTAGTCATTGTCTTTTGGGGTGCTTTTGAACAAGCTGGAGGTTTAATGAATATCTATGCTTCTGAAAAAACAAATAGAATATTGTCTTTCAGTTTACCCTACATAGGTAATGAAGTACCAGCCTCATGGTTTCAATCATTAAATGCTATGTTTATAATATTTTTAGGAACTACTGTCGCTTCTATATGGGCAAAACGAAAATTAAAAAGTAAAGTTTCAACATCATTATTTAAGATGATAATTGGCCTAATTATAATGGGTACAGGATTTTTATTCATGAGTGCGGCCTCAACAGAACATGATACTTCAGGGGCTTCTGCAATGTATTGGTTAGTTCTTGCCTATTTATTCCATACTGTTGGTGAACTGTGTATTTCTCCTGTAGCATTATCATTTATTACTAAGTTAGCTCCAGTTAAATATGCCTCAATAATGATGGGGGTTTATTTTGCGATGACCGGTTTCGGAAATAAATTAGCAGGGCTTTTAGGTGAATCTGCTGAGAGTATGGGTGAATTTAAAATTTTCACAGGGATTGCTGTTTTTTGTGTGCTATTTGGAAGTATTGTTTTATTGTTTAGAAAAAAATTAGAGGTTTTAACACATGGTGTTGAAGATTTAGAAGCTTAAAAAAATATTATGAATCAAAATTCAACAGATCAATTTTTTAAAAGTACCGTTTTAGGTCATCCTTCAGGATTATTTGTATTATTCTTTACCGAGATGTGGGAACGCTTTTCTTTTTATGGCATGCGTTCTTTGTTAGTTATGTTTTTTACAGCTTCACTGTTAGATGATGGTTGGGGATGGCCTAGGGAGCATGCCATGGCTATCTTTGGATCTTATGTAGGTTTGGTATACTTATCGACTATGTTGGGAGGTTATTTTGCAGATAAAGTGATAGGTTATCGCTATGCGGTTCTAGTTGGTGCTTTACTCATGACTTTAGGACACGGCTCTATGGCAATAGAGACTCCATTTTTTATATATACAGGTTTGGTGTTATTAGTATTTGGTAATGGGTTTTTTAAGCCCAATATGACTTCTATTATTTCTGAAATCTACAAACACCGCCCAGAGAAAAAAGATGGGGCTTATACTATTTTTTATATGGGTGTTAATGCGGGTGCCTTTTTTGGAATTTTATTATGTGGTTATCTAGGTGAAAAAATTGGATGGAGCTGGGGATTTGGTCTGGCAGGAATTTTTATGTTGTTTGGTTTATTGCAGTTTTGGCTGGCTCAAAATATATTTGGTGATATAGGATTAAAACCGGTCAAAAAAGAAACTTCAGAAGTTGTTGAAAAAGTTGAGGAAGTGACAGATAATGAAAAAAGAAATCCTTTTAGAACTTGGCAACTTGTAGTTATTGGTATTTGTATCTTATTAGGCTTAAGTTGGATTATTAATGATCCTGTTAGTAAAATTTCTGAGGGAGAATTAAATCTCTTTGGTTTTATGGGAGACCAAGGAAATAACATTGCCATACTCACCGCTATTGGACTATTTGTTTTTCTCATGATCTACAGAATAACACAATATTCAAAAATCACTAAAGAAAAAATGGTAGCTGTGGCATTTTTTGCCTTTTTAACCAGTTTTTTCTGGGCTATTTTCGAACAAGCTCCTGGTACTTTGACTATTTTTGCTAGAGATTATACCAATCGTGTTTTAGAAGGTAATGCAGGGTTGATATTTATGGTTATTGATGGCTTGATGACTATAATTCCTTTGGTCATTATTTCATGGGTGCTATTTTTATTATTCAAGCAAACATTTAAAAAATATGCTGTTTCAAATATTATTTTGGCTATAAGTTTTGTAATTCTTTGGATCATTTCAGTTTGGAAAATTTATGATCAATCTCAACAAGCAAGTCTTGAGGTTCCAGCTTCTTGGTTTGGTACGCTTAATTCACTATTCATAATTGCATTTGCGCCACTATTTTCAAAATGGTGGGAGAGTAAATACAATCCTTCTGCTAATATGAAATATGGTATAGGTATGTTTTTATTAGCTCTGGGAATGGCTGTTGTAGCTTTTGGTGCAAGCGGGATTGAGCCCGGAGCAAAAACGGCTTCTGTGAGTATGATCTTTTTAATACTAGTATATTTATTTCATACCCTTGGGGAGCTTTGTATATCTCCAGTTGGACTATCATACGTGAGTAAACTAGTGCCACCAAGAATGATTGCCTTTATGTTTGGTGTATGGTATTTAGCGGTTGCTATTGGTATGAAAGGCGCAGCTAAATTTGGAGAAAATATAGATACTATTGCAGAAGAAAATGGTATCAGTTATTTCTTTTGGATTTTAACCATAGTGTCTTTGGCAGCATCTTTGATAGCTATATTATTTAACCCCATAATAAAAAAATTAATGCATGGGGTGCGGTAATAGTTTAATTTAAAAATTAAAAGATGTTGAAAAGAATTTTATTTGTATTTTTTGTTATTAGTGTTAGCTTTTCTTATGCCCAAAAAATTAATTGGGTGTCTTTCAATGAGGCTATAGAGCTTCAAAAGGAATCCCCAAAAAAAATAATTATGGATGTTTACACCAATTGGTGTGGTCCATGTAAAATGCTAGACAGAAATACATTTCAAAATACGGATGTAGCCAATTTTGTTAATGCGAATTATTATGCTGTAAAATTTAACGCTGAGGGCAATGATAAAGTGGCTTATGCAGGGCAAGATTTTAGCAATCCTAATTATAATCCCAGCCTAAGTAAAAGAAGAAATAGCACACATCAGTTTTCAAGATATCTTCAGGTCAGTGCTTATCCTACAATTGTTTTTTTTGACGAAGATGCTCAAGTTATTACACCTATTAAAGGGTATCAAAATCCCCAACAAATAGAGTTGTATCTCAAGATTTTTAAAGACGATGCCTATAAAAACATTAAATCTCAAGAAGATTTCAATAAATTTTACGAAACTTTCAAACCCGAGTTTAAGTCATAACAAATTACTATAGTTTAAAAATTTTAGCACCTTTCTCATAAGTATTATGGAAAGGTATTTTTGTTTTTTTACATGTTTTTGACCATCTCTTTATAAAAGATTTATAATTACTTCCATCACTAATTATAAGTTTTGGTTTATGAATTCCTATTAATCGCTCTAAATTAATTTTAGGCGATCCACTCAACAAAATAACATCAGCTTTTTTATAAGTTTCTATATATAAGTTGTCACTTTTTATAACAAGTAAAAGTGCATCTTTTAATTTGTAATAGTGACTTATAGGTGCTTTAGAGATTTTATGAGAATTGTTTACAGAAACATAATTTGAAATACTATAGGGGAGTGTATCAAACTCTTGTTTGCATGCAATTTCAAGCATGTTGTTCTTATTAGTTGTTAGAATGCTGTTTTTAAACTGATGAAAAACAACTAATTCCATTTTAGTATTCCAAAACTTGTTGTAAATGGTTTTGAATTGAAGACTTAAACACAAAAAACAAGTTATAATAATACTCTTAGAAGTCTTGCTTTTGAAATATATAATTATTGAACAAATTATTCCATAGATCAATACAGTATCATAAACATCTGTTTGAATATTTCGAACAATCAAATTATCTTTTGTTCCAATCCATGAAACCACAATCGAAATGTATTGATTAATTACATCTACTCCAGTTTCTAATAAATGATTTATATTTTTCATTTCATTTAAAATGATGGTTAAAAGACTCAGACCTATGAAAACACTTATCACCGGAAGCAACATGATATTTGTAACTAAAAATAATATTGGAAATTGCTTAAAGTAGAATATAGTTAATGGAAACACACCAATTTGTGCACCTAAACTAACCGTTATTAATGACCAAAAATAGCTAACCAATTTGTTTTTTGGATGAATCACTTTGTTAAGTATGGGATGAATTATTAGTATTCCAAGAACCGCCAGATAACTTAGCTGAAATCCAACATCATATATAAAGTTGGGTTTTACAATTAATAATACCAATGCTGAAACGGCTAAATTATTAATAGGTTTAGTGGGTCTTTTAAGTAATGTTCCAAGTATTAAAAAACTAAACATCGTTGCAGCTCGACAAACAGAGACTGATGCACCAGTTGTTATGGCATAAAACCAAATTAAAATTACGATAGTTACTTTAGAAAAAGTAGCGCCATATTTTAAATATTTAAATGGAGATAAAAGCCATCCCAAAATAAGTGTTATGATTCCAACATGAAGCCCAGAAACAGCTAATAAATGTACAGCTCCACTATTTATATAGTTCGAATACACTTTGCGGTCTATATTTTGACGCTGACCTAAAAGCATTGCTTGAATTATTGCTTTACTGTCTTTGTTTAGATTGCTGTTATCTAGTCTCTTATTTACTATGACTCTTAAATGACTGCCATACTGAGATAAATTATTTATTGTTCCAATAGCAGTTATATTTTGATTGGAATTTAAGGTGGTCGAATGATAAATCTCTTGTTGTTCCATGTATGTTTTATAATCAAATACATTGGGGTTTAAGGGGGGTGGTATAGCTTTTAAGGTGGAACTTATTAAATAGAGTTTTCTAACTTCAAATGTTTTGTAATTGAAATAAGTTTTTGGAGCATATATGAGTAATTTACCACTACAATCTTGGTTGTTAACCTTTTTAATTTTAACTATAATTTTTTCAAATTTAGCAGAAGGTTTTAAGTGTTTTATTGGTTCAAATATGATGTGTTGCTGTTTGTTTGGATTGAATTCATTTAATCGTGTGTAATGTGATGGGTTATTTAGTGGATTAGCCAAATAAACACTTAAAATACCACAGCTAAGTATCGATAATGTGCTTAAAGCAGGAGCCCAAAAAGATTTAATGTGGTTATTTAAAAGTATAAGGCTTAAAACTATTCCGATTAAAATAAATTTGAAATCGAAAATCACTTTACTCCACAATGGGTTAGTTTGGCCTATAATAATGCCAAAAGCATAGCTAATAGTAATAGCTACTGGTAGATAATTTAGGGCTTTCACCCCAATAAGTTACAATTTTTATAAATAACGTTTTGCTTCAACAAATGCTTTACTCCAATAGGTGTTGGATAAAACAGATGTAATTACGCCCTTGCTAGATGTAGAGTGAATAAAATATATTTCTCCTTTTTTAATAGAGGTGACTAGTCCTACATGATTTACTTTACTACTTCTTTTTTTTGAAGTTTTAAAAAACAATAAATCCCCATTTTTAATGTGTTTAACCTTAACCGATGCACCATCTCTGTAAATGGCTAGAGAGGTTCTGGGGATATTGAAATCAACTGATTTATAGGCCGTATGTATTAATCCAGAACAATCCATGCCTTTTGAAGTATTACCCCCATACAAATAAGGAGTGCCTTCAAATGATTTAGCATAATTTATAAGTTGTTTAGTAAGTTTTGAGTATTTATTTTTTTTGTCAGATTTAAAGTTGTTATTACTCGATCCACATGAAAAAAACACACTTATTGAAAAAAGTAAAACTAAATATCTAATCATTTTTTTCAATGTGTGATATAATTAATTTAGCAGTGTTCTCACTAGCGCCAATACCCCCAAGTGATTTTTCAAGTACCTCGTAGTTTTCAAGAATTTTGGTTCTTTGATTGGGATTTAAAATACCTTTTAGAGCGTCTGTTACACTATTTGTGTTAAACTTATTTTGAATGAGTTCCATAACGACTTCCTTATCCATAATTAAATTGACAAGTGAGATGAATTTGAGGTCAATTATTCGTTTTCCAATTTCATATGAAATCCAACTCCCTTTGTAACACACTACTTGGGGGACTTTAAATAAAGCTGTTTCTAGTGTAGCTGTTCCAGACGTAACTAGCGCAGCATGAGCATTGTTAAGAAGATTATAAGTGTCATTACTTATAAAATGGCCCTCACTATTTTTAATAGTTTGTTTGTAAAAAGATTCAGGTTGACTGGGCGCACCCGCTATAATAAATTGGTAGTTTTTAAAACGTGAGCTAACTTCCAACATGACTTTGAGCATTTTTTTAATTTCTTGCTTTCTACTGCCAGGAAGAATAGCTATAATGGGTCTGTCATCTAGTTCATACTTCGATTTAAATTCTGAGAGCCTCAGATAGTTATGTTGATTTATCGCATCAATGAGAGGATGTCCAACAAAATGAACAGGAAAATCATGCTTATTCTCATAAAAAGGCTTCTCAAAAGGAAGAATCACATACATTGAATTGACATCTCTTTTAATGGCTTTAATCCTATTTTCTTTCCAAGCCCATATCTGAGGAGATATATAATATTGTGTGTCTTTACCAAGTGACTTTGCCCATTTAGCAATGCGCATATTAAAACCTGGGTAGTCAATTAAAATTATAGTATCAGGGTTAAAAGTAGTGATGTCTTTTTTACAAAATGATAAATTTTTAAAAATGGTTCTTATGTTTAAAATAACTTCAAGAAAACCCATAAAAGCCAATTTGCGATAATGCTTAACTAAAGTTCCTCCTTGAGCTTTCATAAGATCACCACCCCAAAATCTAAAAATTGCTTTGGGGTCTTCCTTAATTATGGCTTTCATTAAATTAGAACCATGTAAGTCACCAGATGCCTCCCCTGCAATGATATAATATTTCATAGGTTACGAAAATTTAATAATGAAAGTTACTAACGCTATTAAAATTGTAATTAATAAAACGCCTTTAGCCTTTTCGTCCTCTCGTTTTTTAATAAATACAAAAAAAGCACCAAGATTTAGTATGGCCCCAATACTAATTAGCTTTCCAAAAAAATCATTAGCTAAGGAGAGTTTAATTGTTTTGATAAATCCCTCTCCATTACCAAAAATTTGAACACAAATAAAAAGACCAATAAAATTTGCAATAATTCCTACTAGTATTCCTGTAAGTAGTGGTTTATTTTTCATTAGAGTTTCCAGTTTTTTAATTTGTTAATTGATTGGTGTGCAGTCATGTCAAATTGAACAGGAACAACAGAAACATATTGGTTGGCAAGGGCCCACTCATCCGTATCATTACCCTTGTCATAGTTTTCAAATGTTCCAGATAGCCAATAGTAATCTTTTCCCAAAGGATTAGTCCTTTTGTCAAATGTTTCTTCCCAGTGAGCATTGGCTTGCCTACAAATCATAACCCCTTTGTATTCGGTTGTTGGTTTTGGAAAATTTACATTCAATACAGTACCCTGATCCAGACCGTTTTTAAGAGTTGATCTTGTTATGGATTGAATGTAAGTTTTAGTCATTTCAAAATTGGCATTCCATGAGTAATCACAAAGTGAAAAGCCTATAGCAGGAATACCTTTAATTCCAGCCTCAACTGCAGCACTCATGGTTCCTGAATAAATGATATTTATAGATGAATTTGATCCATGATTAATTCCAGAAACACATAAATCAGGTTTCCTATCTAATAATTCACTTATTGCAATTTTAACACAATCAGTTGGTGTTCCGCTACATGTATATTCTTTCTGAGGGCCATCATCAATGGAGACAGCTTCAAGGTGAAGTGTGCTATTAATAGTTACTGCATGTCCCATACCACTTTGAGGACTGTCTGGTGCAACCACAACAACATCTCCAATAGTATTCATTATATGGATAAGAGTTCTTATGCCCGGAGCTGAAATACCGTCATCATTGGTTACTAAGATTAGCGGTTTGTCATTCATAGAAGGTCTTTTAAGGCACTAAAATAAGGATTATTGTGATTAACCTAGCTATAATTGCTTTAACAAAAAATTAGCAGCTATGCTGCATTAATACTAATAATTTTTCATTTACTTTAGTAAAAAATAATTTATGATGCTATATAGATTAATGAAAAAGAGTAACCCGTTGCTAATTATAATTTTAGTGTTAGCATTTGTATCATGTAGTTTTACTTCCCAATCTTTTAATGACCCTAACAAAGACAAAGTACTACTTCAACTTATAACTTATGTATTAAGTGAAGGTCATTTCAGTCCAAAAGACTTGAATGATGATTTTTCTAAGCAAGTTTTTGATGAATATATCAAACGACTTGATCCCTTCAAGCGGTATTTTTATCATTCAGACATCAAGGAATTTAAAAAATACGAAACGGCTATCGATGATCAGTTAAAAGCATTTGATTTAACGTTTTTTAATGAGACTCATGCTAAACTACTCGAGCGAATAGATGAGTCTAAACAGCTATACAAAGCTATTCTTTCAGAGCCTTTCAACTATGAGCGTGATGAAACTTACAACGCTGATTTCGATGCGCTTGATTTTCCTAGAAATAAAAAAGCAATGAAAGACAGGTGGCGAACTCAATTAAAGTTCTCTACAATTTCTTCTTACTATGATCTTGTTCAAACAGATTCTTTAAAGACTATAGAAGAAATTGAAAAAGAGACCAGAGAAAGTACCATGAAGACTTTAGATGATTCCTATGGTTACATTGATGATAGAACTAGAAACGATTGGTTTTCAGTTTACATTAACAGTATTGTAGAAGGATTTGACCCTCATACATTTTACTTTGCCCCTGAAGATAAAGAGCGTTTTGACGTCCAAATGTCTGGTAGTTTTGAAGGTATTGGAGCTCGATTAGTTAAAAGAACAGAAGGTATTATTATTACAGAACTTATTAGTGGTGGTCCTGCATGGAGGCAAGGAAAACTTGAATCAGGAGATCAAATAGTTAAAGTGAGACAAAGTGATGAAGAAGAATCAGTTAATGTGGTAGGAATGCGTTTAGAGGACGCTATAAAACTAATTAAAGGTCCTAAAGACACAGATGTTATTTTAACAGTAAAAAAGAAGTTAGATGGTTCTTTCCAAGATGTAAGTATCACTAGGGGTATAGTTGAAATTGATGAGACTTTTGCAAAATCAACCAAAGTTGAATATGATGGAAATACCTACGGTTTAATCAACTTGCCAAAATTTTATATTGAGTTTAAAGATGCACAACAAAGAAATGCTGCCAGTGATATTAAGCTAGAAATTGAACGTTTAAAAACGGAAAATATTCAAGGACTAGTTTTAGATTTAAGGAATAACGGAGGTGGTTCGCTTCAAACCGTTGTGGATATTGCCGGGTTATTTATAAAAACGGGACCAGTAGTACAGGTTAAATCTTCAAACAGAAAGACTGAAGTTTTAAGGGATAGAGATCGATCTATTTTATGGGACGGCCCTTTGGTAATTTTGGTTAATGAATTGTCAGCTTCTGCCTCTGAAATTTTAGCTGCGGCAATGCAAGATTATAAAAGAGGAATCGTTATTGGAAGTAAGCAAACTTATGGTAAGGGTACAGTTCAAAATATTATTGACCTAAACCGAATGGTAAAAAACAGCTCGGGGGGAGATGTAGGTGCTTTAAAGTATACCCATTCAAAGTTTTATAGAATTAATGGGGGCTCTACTCAGCTCGAAGGTGTTAAAAGTGATGTTGTGGTCCCAGACCGATACAGTTATGTTGATGTGGGCGAAAAAGATCAAATTAATCCTTTACCATGGGATAAAATTGATCCTGTAAGTTATGATTTGTGGTATTCTAATACTTTTGATAAAGCTATAGCAATGAGTAAATTGAGAATGGAGAAGAACGCACAACTAAAACTTATTGATGACAATGCCAAGTGGTTGAAGGAAATTCGTGATGATAATATGTATCATTTAAATTTTGAGGCTTACAAAAAGAATATTGAAACACGCGAGCAAGAAGCCAAACAGTTTGAAGCGATTTCAGATTATAAGACAGCGCTTAGCTTTAAGTCATTACCTTACGAATTATCCCAATTTCAAAAGGATACAATTCTAAAAGAGAAAAGAGACCGTTGGCATACTAACTTAAGCAAAGATGTGTATGTTGAGGAAGCACTTCATGTACTTAAAGATCTAGGAGACATTTCCTCTACGCAATCTAATCTTTCTGTGATTCAAGAAAAATAATATGAATTCCAATTCATTAAATGCTTTAGCGCTTCAAAGGTTGAAAAAAGACTTTTGGGGCGTTTTTAGTTTTTGTGTAATACTAGCTTTTGGTTTTTTAGGTTTATTGGCATACGTTATTGCTCCTGACAATTCAGAACATGCTAATCAAATGCACTTGGCTGTTCATTCAAAGCCACCTGGATTTAAGGTTAAAATGTTAAATGTGCCAAATCAATTTAAATCAAATCAGCATAATTTAAGTAAGTGGTTTTTAGGTGAAAAATATCCAGACAAAACAGTCCCATTAAGAGATTATGAATTTACGGAAGATTCTCTTTTATACCTTGAATATGGGACGCCATTAGATACATTACTTTACAAAAAAATGACTATAGAAGCTTTTAATGATGTTGATCGTAAAAAACTAGTTATCGATAAGGTTTTTTATTTAGGAACCGATAAATATGGTAGGGATATGTTAAGTAGATTATTGGTGGGTGCTAGAATTTCATTTTCAATTGGTTTTGTAGCGGTATTAATTTCTTTGATAGTAGGTTTGTTTATGGGTAGTGTATCGGGTTATTATGGAGGTAAGGTAGATGCATTAATTATGTGGATAATAAATGTAACTTGGTCAATACCCACCTTATTAATGGTAATTGCAATCACCTTAGCTTTGGGAAAGGGGTTCTGGCAGGTATTTATTGCAGTTGGATTAACCATGTGGGTTGAAGTAGCAAGAGTTGTAAGGGGGCAAGTTATGAGTGTAAAAGAAATGCAATATGTCACTGCAGCAAGAGCTCTTGGATTTAATGACTTAAGAATCATTGTTAATCATATATTACCTAATATAATGGCTCCGGTTATTGTGATTTGTGCTTCTAATTTTGCGGCAGCAATTTTAATAGAAAGCGGCTTGAGTTTTTTAGGAATTGGGGCTCAGCCTCCGGTTTCATCATGGGGGGCAATGATAAAAAATCACTACAACTATATTATTCTTGGGAAACCTTATCTGGCAATTGCCCCAGGAGTTTGTATAATGTTATTGGTTATGAGTTTTATGCTGCTAGGGAATGCTTTAAGAGCTGCACTCGACGTTAGACGTTAAAGTTTTTTTTTCAAAGCCTCAATTTCTGTGTTAGTTTGTTCGATAAAACTTAAGAGTTCCTCTTTACCAATACTTTTACTTGACGATGTGATAAAATATTGTGGCATCTCTTCCCAGTATTCTAACATTTTAGATTGGTATAACTTAAAATTTTGGGTTATTGCATTTGGTTTTAGCTTGTCAGCTTTAGTAAAAATAATACTAAAAGGAAGTCCTTTTTTCCCTAGCCAATTCATAAAGTCTAAGTCTATTTTTTGAGGTTCATGTCTTATATCTACAAGAACAAAAGCAGAAACCAGCTGTGCTCTTTTTTCGAAATACTTAGTAATGAATGTTTGGAATTTTTTCTTTTCGGTTTTAGAAACACGAGCATATCCATACCCCGGTAAGTCAACTAAATACCAACTCTTATTAATTATAAAATGGTTAATTAGTTGGGTTTTACCAGGTCTTCCTGAAGTTTTTGCCAAATGCTTTTGATTGGTCAACATATTAATTAAAGAAGACTTTCCAACATTACTTCTTCCTATGAAAGCATATTCAGGGAGGCGGTCTTTTGGGCATTTTGACACATCAGAATTACTAACAACAAAAGTTGCTGTTTTAATTTTCATTCTAAAATTTATTTAATGCTTTTACGGCTGTTGTTTTGTCAAAAATTAGTTTTCAGTAAGCCATTCCATTAAAATGGTATTGAATTTTTCAGGATGCTCCATCATAGGAGCGTGACCACATTTATCAATCCAATACAAATCAGAATTAGGAAGAAGTGTATTAAATTCTTCGGCAACCTCAGGAGGGGTGACGATGTCATTTTTCCCCCAAATAATACAAGTTTTTATGTTTATTTTAGGGAGGTCCTTAGCCATATTGTGTCTAATTGCACTTTTTGCTATAGCCAAAGTTTTTACGAGCTTATTCCTATCATTAACAGTTTCATATACTTCGTCTACTAATTCTTTTGTAGCAACTTCTGGGTCATAAAACACATCTTGCGCTTTCTTTTTGATAACCTCATAATCACTTCGTTTGGTGTAGCCAGAACCCAAGGAGCTTTCATATAAACCAGAGCTACCTGTTATAATTAGACTTTTAGCTTTATTGGGGTATAATTTAGTGTAATACAATGCAATGTGACCTCCTAAAGAGTTTCCAAGTAAAATAAAATCCTTTAAATTTTTGTATTCAATGAAATCAGCAAGATAATTTGCAAAACTTTTTACATTAGTTTTTAAAATATTCATGCTATATAGTGGAAGTTCAGGAATGATGATTTTATAACCGTTTTGTGAAAAAAAGTCTGTTACATCACTGAAATTACTTAAACCACCCATAAGGCCGTGAAGTATAATTATAGCTGTACCTTCACCTGTCTCAATATAGTTGTATTTGCCTTCTCTTGTAAGGTGGTGTTTCATTTCTGAATTCAATTATTCTGCAACAAATATAGTTATTTCAATATTAAAAGAAACGCTTTACAGTTCCTTAATATTAATTCGTTTAGACAATAGTTTTTAACAAATGTTTACCCACTTTTTTACCCGTCATTAAATAGCTGCATTACAGAGTATTATTGTTATTATTTCTTTCAAATGGATTAGGAGATACTCAGATTTCAAAAATTTATTAACAATAGTGGTAAAATGTGGTAAAATGTGGTAATTTTATACAGTTCCATTTATTAAAAATGGAAAAACACTAAACAACTCATTTTGAAAACATTAATAGGGACATATGAATGTAAAGTTGATGCCAAAGGGCGTCTCATGTTACCGGTTTCTTTAAAAACACAATTGGATGCTAGTCTTGCAAACGGTTTTGTTATGAAACGAGGTGTCTTTCAAAAGTGTTTAGAATTGTATCCCATGACTGAATGGGAAGCAATGATGCAAAAAGTCAATAAACTAAATCGGTTTAATAAGAAAAACAATGATTTTATTCGTCGTTTTACTGCTGGTGTTAAATTGATTGATGTCGATACAACGGGTCGTATTCTGATTCCTAAAGATTTAATTGCTTTTTCCAGTATTAAAAAGGAAGTTGTATTGTCTTCGGCTGTCAATATTATTGAGATCTGGGACAAACAAAATTATGAGCGGGCAATAGATGATGCGGCTAATGATTTTGCTGAATTAGCTGAAGAGGTAATGGGAACTCAAAACGATGAAGATGGCATATCATAATCCTGTATTGTTGAAGCAGACTGTGGATGGGTTAGATATAAACCCAGAAGGAGTTTATGTGGATGTTACTTTTGGGGGAGGAGGACATAGTCGTGAAATTCTTGGACGTTTAAATAATGAAGGACGTTTGTTTGCTTTTGATCAAGATTTAGATGCGTTAAAAAACACAATAGATGATCCCAGATTTATGCTTATTAATGAGAATTTCAGATATATCAAGCGCTTCTTACGTTTTCATGGTGTTAAAGCTGTAGATGGAATTCTTGCTGATTTTGGTGTCTCTTCTCATCAATTTGATGAAGCTTCGCGTGGATTTTCAATTCGTTTCGAATCGGTATTAGATATGCGAATGAATCAAGATAATGAGTTGTCTGCATATCATGTTATTAATGAATATGAAGAAGAAGCTTTGAGAGCAGTTTTTTATCAATATGGAGAGCTAAGACAAGCTCCAGCTATAGCTAGAACAATTATAGAATCTAGGCAACATAAAATCATAGAAACTAGCGAGCAATTAAAACTGATTTTAAAACGTTTTTTACCGCCTCGGAAAGAAAACAAAATTTTAGCTCAAATCTATCAAGCCATTCGCATAGAGGTGAATCAAGAAATTCAAGTTTTAAAAGAATTTTTACTTCAGACAACTGATTTATTAGTTGTAGGCGGCAGGCTGAGCTGTATTTCATACCATTCTCTTGAAGATCGTTTAGTGAAACGCTTTATTAGAAATGGAATGTTTGAAGGCGAGCCAGAGCGTGATATGTATGGACGTTTTGAGGTGCCTTTAAAAAAGGTAGGTGGATTAATTGTACCTAGTGATGAAGAGATTCAATTAAATAATAGAGCAAGAAGTGCCAAATTACGAATAGCAGAAAAATTGTGAAGCAAAGAATTTCAGACATATTAAGAGGTAGGTTTTTGGTTAATGGCGATGCTTGGAGAAATTGGGTTTTGATTTTCTTTATTTCATTTCTGGCTATAGTAATGATTGCTTCAAGTCATATTGCTGATGAAAAAGTACATCATATTGCTAAACTTAATAATGAAATTAAGGCTTTAAGATCACAAATGCTTGAAACAAGAGAAGCACTAATGCATCTTAAAATGGAGTCTGCCGTAATAAAACATATGAGTGAATCGGGATTGGTATCCTCTGTGGTACCTCCAAAAAAAATAATAATTAACTAAGTATGTCGGACGAAAATAAAGACATATTAAACAGATTGTACTTTGTGTCAGGATGCTTATTTGTATTCATGATAATTATTGTTGGAAAACTGTTTGTTATCCAATTCGTAGATGGAGATTATTATAAAGGTCTTGCAGAAAAAAGGGCAGTTAAAAATGTGGTGATCCCTGCAAACAGAGGAAATATATATGCTTCAGATGGGAGTTTGTTAGCAACATCAGTTCCCAAGTATGATATAAGATTTGATGCTTTAGCTCCAACGGATATGCGATTTGAAAAGTATTTAAGTGCACTTGCAGATTCTTTAGCAGTATATGATAAAACACATAATGCCATTTACTTTGAGCAAAAATTAAGGAAGGCGCGCTTAAATAAGAATCGTTATTTATTAATAAGACGAAATGTAGGGTATTCAGATTATTTACGCCTACGAAGTTTCCCTTTGCTCAATCTAGGGGCTTTTAAAGGAGGGTTGATTGTCGAGCAAACCACCAAGCGCGAGCACCCCATGGGGGCTGTAGCACAACGTACCATTGGTTATGAACGCATTGATAAAAACGGAAATATAACTAGGCCTGGTATAGATGGTGCTTTTGGAGTTAAGTATTTAAGAGGGACAGACGGGCACCGTTTAAAACAAAAAATTGGTAATGGTCAGTGGAAACCCATAACAGACTATGATCAAGTAGAGCCTAAAGACGGTTTTGATGTAGTAACAACATTAGATGTGAATATTCAAGATATTGCGCATCACGCCTTATTAGGTCAATTGGAAAATTATAAAGCGGATCATGGATCTGTTGTAGTTATGGAGGTGGCTACAGGAGAAATTAAAGCCATTTCTAATCTTGGTAGAAATAAAGAAGGAAAATATTACGAGCGATTAAATTATGCCATAGGCGAAAGTCACGAGCCAGGCTCAACTTTTAAATTAATGGCTTTAGCAGTAGCTTTAGAAGATAAGGTTATAGATACCACAACTATAGTTGATACCAAAAAAGGGGTGCTTTCTTTTTACGGACGGAAAGTAAGAGATTCTAAAAATGGGGGTTATGGGAAAATTTCAGTAGCTGAAGCTTTCGAAGTTTCATCAAATACAGGAATTGTATCTGCAATTCATAACAGTTATAAAGGTCGTAAAGGGGCAGAAAAATTTGTAGACGGTCTCTATAAAATGCACCTCCAGGATACTTTGAAGTTGCCATTAATTGGTGAGGAGAAGCCAATAATTCCCGATCCAAGAATAAAAAATAACAGATGGAGTGGTATTGCACTTGAGTGGATGGCTTATGGTTACGGTGTGTCTTTTACGCCATTACAAACACTAACATTTTACAATGCTGTTGCCAATAACGGAACTATGGTTCGTCCACAATTTCTCAAAGAAATTAGAGAGTTTGGTAGGCCGGTAAAAGTTTTTGAAAAAGAAATTATAGATCCGCAAATTTGTTCACTTGAGACCATTTTTAAATTAAAACAACTGCTAGCTAATGTGGTTAAAAAACCACACGGTACGGGTCATCGTTTATATTCTGATGAATTTAGCATGGCTGGTAAAACAGGAACCTGTCAAAAGAATTATACAGATAAAGATAAGTTAAATTACATTTCATCATTTGTAGGCTTTTTTCCAGTAGATAAACCCAAGTATTCCTGTATCGTGGTGATTCATGAACCGGATCAAAGTGTAGGCTATTATGGTGCTGATGTTTCTGGGCCAGTTTTTAAACGTATCGCTCAAAAAATTCACACCGATGCACCTCTAGCTACTCAAGTAAAAGTAGCAGATTATAATGACTCCAAAGCAGAGGCTTCCTACGAATCTTATTTTGATTATGCTCAAAAATATAAAACAATCATGCCAGATGTAACTGGCATGCCTTTAATGGATGCTATGGTTTTATTGGAAAATATGGGGTTAGTAGTATCTGCAAATACAGTTGGACAGGTAAAAAGCCAATCTATAAAAAAGGGTACAAAAGTTAAACCAAATCAAAAAGTGACGCTTAAAGTTTAATGAAGTTATTAAAGGACATATTATTTAAAGTAGCTATCGAATCTGTTAAAGGAACCACAGATTTAAAAATTAATGCATTGCATTTTGATTCAAGAAAAGTGGCTGTAAACGATGTGTTTTTTGCTATTCCTGGTGTGGTTTCAGATGGTCACGATTTTATAGACAAGGCCATCAATCAAGGCGCTTCAGTTATAATTTGTGAGCGTTTACCAGAGCTTTTAAAAGATGGGGTTACTTATGTTAAGGCAAGTAATACTTCGGAGGCTTTAGCGCTTATGGCTTCAGCATTTTATGACCATCCCTCTGAGTCATTAATATTGATTGGAGTAACAGGAACCAATGGTAAGACAACGGTAGCCAGCATGTTATTCGCCCTTTTTAAGAATTTAGGTTTTAAAACAGGATTATTATCAACGGTAAATATTAAAGTTGGTGATACTAATTATAAGGCCACGCATACAACACCAGATTCATTAACTATCAATAAGTATTTAAAACAAATGGTAGATGATGGTGTTTCCTATAGCTTCATGGAAGTGAGTTCTCATGGTATTGATCAAAATCGCACATTAGGTCTACATTTCAAAGGTGGGGTATTTACCAATCTATCTCATGACCATTTGGATTATCATAATACGTTTTCAGAATATAGAGATGTAAAAAAACGCTTCTTTGATCAGTTGTCTTCAAAAGCATTTGCTCTAGTTAATATCGATGATAAAAACGGGAAGTATATGCTACAGAATTCAAAAGCTAATCACAGGTCATATGCTTTAAAATCTCATGCTGATTTTCAAGGAAAGATTTTAGAAAATCAATTTTCTGGTTTGTTAATGAAAATTAATAATCATGAGGTGTGGACTAAATTAATAGGTGCGTTCAATGGTTATAATTTGTTAGCAATTTATGGCGTAGCTATTGAGTTGGGAATGGATATTTCAGAGGTGTTGACTGAAATGAGCAAATTAGATGCTGTTGCAGGGCGCTTTGAGTATTTTGTATCACCATCAAAAATAACGGCTATTGTTGATTATGCGCATACTCCAGACGCTCTTAAAAATGTACTGCAGACTATAAATTCCATACGTACCAAAAATGAAACGCTCATAACTGTTGTAGGATGTGGAGGTGATCGTGATAAAGAAAAGCGTCCAAAAATGGGAAACATTGCCGCATCATTAAGTAATACGGTCATCTTTTCAAGTGACAATCCGCGATCAGAGAATCCAGAAGAAATAATTAATGAGATAGAGGCAGGAGTTGCAGCTCAAGATTACAAAAAAACACTTTCAATTACAGATCGTGCTCAGGCTATAAAAACAGCATGTAAAATGGCATCTGCAAATGATATCATTTTAGTAGCTGGAAAAGGACATGAAACTTATCAAGAAATAAACGGAGAGCGTTTTGATTTTGATGATTATGAAATATTAAAAGACTTTTTAACTAAACTTAATAAATAAGATGCTGTATTACTTGTTTGATTATTTAGAAAAATATGCACAAATACCTGGAGCGTCTCTATTTGGTTACCTGTCATTTAGAGCAGCATTAGCTGTTGTATTATCATTGGTTATCTCTATGATTTTTGGAAAACACATTATTAAGTTTTTACAAAAAAAACAAGTTGGTGAAACTATCAGGGATTTAGGTTTAGAAGGACAGCTTCAAAAAGCTGGTACGCCTACAATGGGAGGAATTATAATTATTATGGCAACCTTAATTCCAGTGCTTTTGGTAGCTAAACTGCACAATATTTATATCATTTTATTAATTGTTACCACGCTCTGGATGGGAGGTATTGGATTTTTAGATGATTACATTAAAAAATTCAAAAATGACAAAGAGGGTTTAAAAGGAAAGTTTAAAGTCTTAGGTCAGGTTGGTTTAGGTCTTATCGTTGGAGTGGCCTTATATTTTCATCCAGAGGTAACTATGAAACGTGAAATACCGCAAGAATTACGACAAGAGATTAAGGTTTCTAATTCACTTAACTCAAGATTTTACCCAGAGATTAAATCAACACAAACTACCATTCCATTTCTTAAGAACAATGAGTTTGATTATTCCGATTTAATTACATGGATCAGCCCCGATTTGGAACCATACACATGGGTGGTATTCATTTTTGTAGTCATTTTTATCATCACAGCGGTATCTAATGGAGCTAATCTTACAGATGGAATAGATGGGCTTGCGGCAGGATCATCAGCCATTATAGTGCTCGTATTGGGAATTTTTGCATGGGTGTCGGGGAATATCATTTTCGCAGACTATTTAGATATTATGTTTATTCCAAGAGTTGAAGAGATTACCATATACATCGCTGCCTTTATGGGAGCACTTATAGGGTTTTTATGGTACAACACTTATCCAGCTCAGGTCTTTATGGGAGATACGGGAAGTTTAACCATCGGTGGAATCATAGCAGTAATTGCCATTGCAGTGAGAAAAGAATGGTTAGTTCCTTTATTATGTGGCATTTTTTTAGTAGAGAATTTATCGGTGGTATTACAGGTGAGTTATTTCAAGTATACCAAAAAGAAGTTTGGTGAAGGGCGACGCATTTTTAAAATGTCACCCTTGCATCACCATTATCAGAAAATAGGGATGCATGAGAGTAAAATTGTTAACCGGTTTTGGATTATTGGTATTTTATTGGCCATTCTATCGGTAGTAACGTTAAAGCTGAGATAAATGAAGCGTTTGCTAGTGCTTGGAGCAGGAGAAAGTGGCGTAGGTACAGCACTACTTGCCCAATCAAAAGGGTATGAGGTTTTTGTTTCAGATTTTGGAATAATCCAAAAAACATACAAAGACGTTCTTTTAAATAATGAAATACAATGGGAAGAAGGCGGTCACAATTTGGAACGCATACTACAATCAGATGTGGTTGTAAAAAGTCCAGGTATACCTTCAACAGTTCCAGTGGTAAAAGCTATTTCTAAAGCAGGCATTGATGTGATTTCTGAAATTGAGTTCGCATCATGGTTCACTTCAGCAACTTTAGTAGGCATTACAGGAAGTAATGGAAAAACCACTACAGCATCATTAACCTATGCTTTGCTTAATTCAAGCCTAAATGTGGGTTTATCTGGAAATATTGGAGATAGTTTTGCAAAACAACTTTTGAAGTATGATTACAGTAATTATGTTCTAGAAATCAGTTCTTTTCAGCTAGACGACATCAAATCGTTTAAGCCACATATAGCTGTAATAACCAATATTACTCCAGATCACTTGGATCGTTATGATTATGATTTTGAGAAGTATATAGCGGCTAAGTTCGCCATATGTAAAAATCAAACAGCTTCAGATTATTTGATATATGATGCTGATGATCCAGTTATTACAAGCCGATTAGAGCAATATAATATCAAAGCGACGCGCATCCCATTTTCATTAAAAAAGACCTTTAGCGAGGGTGTTTATTTAAACGAAAACAGTATAGAAATTAATATAAATAATAAAAAAATAAATATGCCATTAACAAGTTTAAAATTAGAAGGAAAGCATAACGTAAAAAATGCTATGGCTGCAACAACAGTAGCGCATCTTCTTAAAATTAGGAAACAAACCATTAGGGAGAGTTTAGAGAATTTTCATGGGGTGGAACACCGTTTGGAACATGTTTTAAAAATCAACAAAGTCCATTACATCAATGATTCTAAAGCTACTAATGTTAATGCAACTTACTATGCTTTAGAGAGTATGGATACACCAACCGTATGGATTGTTGGTGGTGTTGATAAAGGCAACCACTACGAAGAATTGTTTCGTTTTGTAAATGAGAAGGTGAAAGCCATCATTTGCTTAGGTGTGGACAATGAAAAGCTTATGAAAACATTCGGGGGTATGACCGATGTTATCGTTGAAACTCAGTACATGTCTGAAGCTGTAAAAATTGCTTATAAGTTAACAGAATCTGGAGATAGTGTTTTATTATCACCGGCATGTGCCAGTTTTGATCTTTTCGAGAATTATGAAGACCGTGGTCGCCAGTTCAAGGAGGCTGTAAGAAGTTTGTAATAGTAATATGAAAACATCAGTGTTTAATTCATTTAAAGGAGATCGTCTTATTTGGGCCATTATAATTCTTTTGGCTACCATCTCCTTTTTACCTGTGTATAGCGCGGCCAGTAATTTGGCATATATCAGTGGCTCGGGCAATACATTTGGGTATTTGGTTAAACATTTTGTTCATATTGTTTTGGGTGTGGCACTCATGTTTATGGTCCATAAAGTACCTTATAAATACTTTAAAGGCATTTCCATTGTTATGTATCCTGTTGTAGTAGTTTTATTGTTGGTAACGCTATTTCAAGGCACTACAATAGATGGTGCAAATGCCAGTCGTTGGATCAGAATACCCGTAGTTGGGTCCTTTCAAACATCAACGCTAGCGGGATTGGTTTTAATGATTAATGTGGCGCGTTATGTCTCAAGAATTAAGGATCAGGAGGTTACTTTTAAAAAGTCATTTTTACAACTTTGGTTGCCTGTTTTTCTCGTATTAATTTTAATTTTACCAGCCAATTTTTCAACGACAGCCATATTGTTTTCAATGGTGGTATTGTTGGCATTTATTGGTGGATATCCTTTCAAATATATCATGGTTATTCTGGGAGCGGGGTTCTTGGTTTTAACTTTATTCGTCCTAACTGCCAAAGCTTTTCCAGATGCCATGCCTAATAGGGTAGATACTTGGATTAGTAGGGTAGAGAATTTTTCTAATGGCGAAGATACAGAAGCAGATTATCAAATTGAAAAAGCCAAAATAGCCATAGCTACAGGGGGTATTCAAGGAAGAGGTCCAGGGAAAAGTATTCAAAAGAACTTCTTACCGCAGTCGTCTTCGGATTTTATTTTCGCGATTATTATCGAGGAATATGGTTTGATTGGTGGTTTAGGGTTGTTGCTACTTTACGGTTATTTATTATTTCGTATTGTAATTATCTCGCAAAAAGCCAAAACAGTTTTTGGGAAATTGTTAGTACTGGCGGTTGGTGTTCCTATAGTCTTTCAGGCGCTCATCAATATGGCTGTAGCTGTGGAGTTATTTCCAGTTACAGGACAAACCCTTCCTTTAATTAGTAGTGGGGGAACTTCCATATGGATGACCTGTATTGCAGCCGGAATAATTGTTAGTGTAAGTATTAAAAAAGAGGAAAAAGAAGTGGTGCAGGTTGATGACAAGCACCCCTTAGATATATTAAGCGAAACCTTATGATGCAACATTTAAAAGTAATCATATCTGGAGGAGGAACTGGCGGACATATTTATCCGGCCATAGCAATTGCTAATGAAATTAAGCAGCGCTATCCTCATGCCGATATTCTTTTTGTTGGGGCTAGTGATAGGATGGAAATGGAAAAAGTGCCACAGGCTGGGTATCCTATTAAAGGACTTTGGATTTCAGGATTACAGCGCAAACTAACGCTTAAAAATTTATTATTTCCTATAAAATTACTCGTCAGTTTAATAAAATCACAAGCCATAATCAATAAGTTCAAACCTCATTTAGTGATTGGTACGGGAGGATTTGCAAGTGGTCCATTATTGTATGTCGCGTCAAGAAAAGGCATACCGTCAGTCATTCAGGAGCAAAATTCATATCCAGGAATCACCAATAAAATTCTGGGACGCTATGTTAATAAAATTTGTGTGGCTTATGATGGGTTAGAACGCTTTTTTCCAAAGTCAAAATTGCTTTTAACGGGTAATCCAGTCCGGTCAGTTTTGGCAGATAATGATATTGATCAACCAACCGCTCTTAAAAGCTATGCTTTTAATTCTCAAAAACCAACACTGCTTGTTTTAGGGGGGAGCTTAGGGTCTCAGCGTATCAATGCACTTATGGCATCCAGATTGGAACGTATGGTCTCTCAAGATGTTCAAATTATTTGGCAATGTGGCGCGTTGTACTATGACAGATATATGCATTTGGCTCAAACTGGCACTGTAGAAATCAAGGCCTATATCAACGACATGGCAACGGCTTTTAGTGCTGCTGATATTATAGTTTCAAGAGCGGGAGCCAGTTCTGTATCAGAATTGTGTCTAGTGGGTAAGCCAGTTTTATTTATCCCGTCTCCTAATGTTGCCGAAAATCATCAATATAAAAACGCCAAAGCTTTGGCTGATAAAAATGCAGCATGTGTTCTTGAAGAATCCCAACTTGAAACCAATTTTGATGACGTATTAGAGGCCCTTTTCAAAGATAAAGATCAGCAACAGCAGTTAATTAAAAATATTAAGCAATTGGCCAAACCCAATGCAACCTCAGATATTGTAAATGCACTCGAAACCATAATAAAACCTCATGCAGCTTAAACAGTTTACATACATATATTTTATTGGCATCGGCGGTATCGGTATGAGTGCTTTAGCACGATATTTCCTATTAATGAATAAACAGGTGCATGGCTATGATAAAACCTTGTCAGAGGTAACCAATGCACTTCAAGATTTAGGGGCAACGGTTAGTTTTGAAGATGACAAGGATTTGGTAGAAAACGGACTTTATAATGCCTCTAATACACTTGTTATTTACACACCAGCTGTTCCAGATACACACCAACAATTAGGTTTTTTTAGAAGTCAAAACTTTACCGTCTTAAAACGTTCACAGATACTGGGTTTAATTACTAAAGATACATTTTGCTTAGCCGTTTCTGGTACCCATGGAAAGACTACCACTACCAGTATTTTGGGTCATCTTATGAAAGTGGCTAATGTAAATATGACAGCTTTTCTAGGAGGTATCACAGAAAATTACAATTCAAACCTTATTGTAAATGGTACCGAAGTTTCCGTAGTGGAAGCCGATGAGTTTGATCGTTCTTTCTTAACACTGTCTCCTGATATGGCTTGTGTGACTTCTATGGATGCTGATCATTTAGATATTTATAACGCTAAGTCAGCCCTAGAAGATTCTTTTAGAGAATTTACCAAACGCTTGCCTGAAAATGGCAAGTTATTTGTTCGTAATGGCATATCATTATCCGGAATTACCTACGGTATTAATGACGGTTCAGATTACCAGATTAAAAATTTGACTATTGAAAACGGCGCCTATCAATTTGGAATACAAACGCCATCCGCATACATAGATCAATTAACTTTAAATCTGCCAGGAAGACATAATTTAGAAAATGCGCTGGTAGCTTTTGCTATGGCCTATGAGTATGGTTGTGATACCGTTTCTTTAAGAGAAGGTTTAGCAACTTATCGTGGAGTGAAACGCAGGTTTACGTACCACATTAAACGCTCAGATTGTGTCTATATTGACGATTATGCCCATCATCCAGAAGAAATCAAAGCCGTTCACCAGGCGGTACGGGAATTGTATCCTAACAAAAAAGTAATGGCTGTTTTTCAGCCCCATTTATATTCGCGCACCAAAGATTTTGCCAATGAATTTGCTGAGACACTAGCATTATTTGACGCTCTTATATTACTCGATATTTATCCGGCAAGAGAACTGCCCATAGCGGGGATTAATTCGGCTTGGTTGTTTGATAAAATTGCGATGGCCAATAAACAACTTTTAGGAAAGTCAGAATTAGTAGAAGCGCTAAGACTTTCAGATGCCACTGTATTCGTCAGTATGGGAGCGGGGGATATAGGAAACGAAGTATCATCAATTAAACAAACTTTAAGTAATGCGCATTAACTGGAATTACATAAAAGGGATTGTTTTATTGGCTTTAACTGCAGTCATGTTTGCTTTTGGTACCATCAAAAATAACGACCGCATATTAAGGGATGCTTCCATTGTTTTTGTGGGGAAACACAAGTTATTCCTAACTCATGAGAATGTTAATAACTTGTTAGTACAAAAAAATCAGTCTTTAAAAAATGAACAGAAAGAAACTTTAGCTTTGAATGAGGTGGAGCTTGCCCTAAAATCAAATAAACTGGTTAAAAACGCTGAAGTTTCAGTATCTGTAGATGGGGATGTGCGCATAGAAATTGAACAAAAAACACCTATAGCCAGAGTAATTACCAATGACTCCTATTATGTTGATGATCAGGGAAAGGCGATGCCTTTATCTGAAAATTACAGTGCAAGAGTGCCCATGGTTTCAGGATATATAACTCCAAATGACCTTTCAGCACTAACCAAGCTTGCACAGCGTATAGAACAAGATGTGTTTTATAAAACACAAGTAGTTCATATACATGCTAACGAAGACAAAACCTTTACTATGAGGTTAAGAACATATGATTTTGTAATACAGTTGGGTGATTTACATGCACTCGATAAAAAGCTAACCAATTTCAAGGCATTTTATAAAGAGGCCGACGAGAGCAACCAACTCAACCGTTATAAAGCCATTAATTTAAAATTTGATAATCAAGTCATCTGTACCAAAAAATAAAACATGGAAGCAAAACAAATTGCGGTAGGATTAGACATAGGCACTACAAAGATTGTAGCCATGATTGGCCGTGTAAACGACTATGGTAAACTGGAGATTCTAGGTATTGGAAAATCCAAGAGTTTAGGAGTTCACAGGGGCGTAGTAAATAATATTACACAAACCATCCAATCCATTCAACAAGCAGTTCAAGAAGCTGAATTAGCCAGCGGACAAAAAATTAATGAGGTTACTGTGGGTATTGCCGGACAGCATATTAGAAGTTTACAACACAGTGATTATATCACCAGGCCAAATTCAGATCAAGTCATAGACGAAGCAGATATAGAACGTTTAATTAATCAAGTTCATAAGCTGGTCATGCTTCCTGGTGAAGAAATCATTCATGTTTTACCTCAGGAATTTAAAGTAGACGGCCAAGCCGAGATTAAAGAACCTATTGGTATGTATGGTGGTCGTTTAGAATCCAATTTCCATGTGGTGGTAGGTCAAGTCTCTTCAATCAGAAATATTGGGCGCTGTGTTAAAAGTGGCGGACTAGAATTAGAAGGCATCACTTTAGAGCCCCTTGCCTCTTCTAATGCTGTACTTAGTCAGGAAGAAAAAGAAGCAGGAGTAGCCTTAATAGATATAGGTGGTGGAACAACAGATTTAGCCATTTTTAAAGATGGGATTATTAAGCATACCGCAGTCATTCCTTTTGGCGGTAATGTGATCACAGAAGATATTAAAGGGGGCTGTTCTATTATAGAGAAACAGGCAGAGCTTTTAAAAATCAAGTTTGGATCGGCTTGGCCAGGAGAAAATAAGGAAAACGAAATTGTTTCTATCCCAGGTTTACGCGGACGCGAGCCTAAAGAGATTACCCTTAAAAATTTATCAAAGATTATTCATGCCCGTGTGGTAGAAATTGTTGAACAGGTATATGTAGAAATTAAAAACTACGGTCATGAGGAGCAAAAAAATAAACTTATTGCTGGGATTGTATTAACTGGTGGTGGAAGTCAGCTTAAACATCTTAAGCAATTGGTAGAATACATAACAGGTATGGATACCCGTATTGGTTATCCTAATGAGCATTTGGCTGGAGATAGTGATCAAGAGATTGCAAGTCCCTTGTATGCTACTGCAGTAGGTTTGGTAATGGATGGTGTAAGACGACAACAACGACGCATGCAACATGAACAGGAACTAAATGGTGATTCCTCAGATTCAGAAACATCAGAAAGTGAGGGTCAAGATTCTGGGACACCTGAAATACCTGTAAGAGAACGACGTTCATTATTAGATAAACTAACAGAGCGCTTGAAAGAATTTTTAGATAACGCAGAATAATTAACAAATAATAAACTAACCCTAAAACATAACCAACATGAGCAGCGATAATGATTTAGGAAACATTGCATTCGATTTGCCAAAACACCAGTCTAATGTCATTAAGGTCATTGGTATTGGTGGTGGAGGAAGTAATGCCATCAACCACATGTTTCAACAAGGCATTAAAGGTGTCGATTTTGTAATTTGTAATACAGATGCCCAGGCATTACAAAACAGTGGTGTTCCCAACAAAATTCAACTGGGTGTTAATCTTACCGAAGGACTTGGAGCTGGAGCTAATCCTGATATTGGGGAACAGGCGGCTGTTGAAAGTCTTGAAGATATCAGAACCATGCTAGATACCAATACCAAAATGGTATTCATTACGGCAGGAATGGGCGGTGGAACCGGAACCGGTGCGGCCCCTGTTATTGCTAAAATGGCTAAAGAAATGGATATTCTAACGGTAGGTATTGTGACCGTACCCTTTCAGTTTGAGGGGAAATTACGTAATGATCAAGCCCAGAAAGGCGTGGAAAATTTAAGAGGCCATGTAGACTCACTTATTGTGATAAACAATAATAAGTTACGAGATGTTTATGGCAATTTAGGTTATAAAGCAGGTTTTTCTAAAGCCGATGAGGTATTAGCTACAGCCTCTAGAGGCATAGCAGAAGTCATCACGCATCACTATACCCAAAACATTGATTTACGTGATGCTAAAACCGTATTAAGTAACAGCGGAAGCGCTATAATGGGTTCAGCAACTGTTTCTGGAAATAGCAGAGCTAAAGATGCTATTGTTAAAGCACTAGATTCTCCACTTCTTAATGATAATAAAATTAACGGCGCGAAAAACGTTCTGCTGCTCATCGTGTCGGGAATGCATGAAATTACCATTGATGAAATAGGAGAAATCAACGATTATATCCAAATAGAGGCTGGTAATAATGCTAATATTATTATGGGTGTTGGTGAAGACGAATCCCTTGATGAGTCTATAGCTGTTACTGTAATTGCCACAGGTTTTGATGTAGATCAACAATATGAAATTACCAATACCGAGGCTAAGAAAGTCGTTCATGATTTGGAAGAGACTCCAAAAACTCAGGAAACCATAAAGGCACCAGAAGTGCCTCCCATACCCAAAGCTGAAGTGGCTGAACCAGAAATCGTGAAACCCACTGTTGATGTTAAACCTATTGAGGCTGTAGATGAACAACAAGAGCCAGCCAAAGTAGTACATGTATTGGATATTGATGACATGAATGTTGCAGATGAGGTTGTGGTTACTCCCCAGGCTAAACCGGTTTTGGAAGCACCTACTATGGATCTTATTCCAACAACAGAATTAATTAAAAACATCAATGTGGTCTATGAAGAAGTTGTAGATACCACTTCTCAAGTAGATATAGACATAGAAGAAGATATTACAATTACCACTTTAAATTCATCCGAAAATGAGTCTGCTCCTTCTGCAAATCCTGTGGTGCATGAAGAACATAACACTCTTGAGGAGGACCAGCAAATCGCTTTTACTTTCGAGTTGTCTGTTGATCAAAATCAAGATCAAACGTCATCGGTTTCAGAGCCAGTGGTTCACAATTTAGAGGATGCTAAAGCTATTGAAGTTAATGATTACATAGAGGTAATTCCTGTAACTCAGTCTGATGCTAGTGGTGAACAAACGGTGGCTTATGATGAGTCTGATGACATTCAACTTAATTCCCAAGCTGACGACTCAGCGGCTCAAAAAGAAATTACAGAGCGCCCCATTGTAGATCCAATTCATACGCCAATTAAAGATTCCATGCAGAATCGTAATGAGGATCGCGTTAATCGACTCAAAGATTTCAATTACAAGTTTCAAAAGCAAGTGGATGATTTGGAGAAAGAACCCGCCTATAAGCGTATGGGCTTGGAGTTAGATCAAACCACACATTCATCAGACGTTAATGTCTCCCGTCTATCGGTTGGCACAGATGATAATGATGATATCCAACTGCGCGATAACAATTCATTCTTACATGATAATGTAGATTAGATGAATACCGCTTAAAAATCTTAAAAGTCGAAACCAAGCGCATGTGGGTTTCGGCTTTTATTTTTATATTCGCAAAAAACGAAATTATGGCTTTACAAACTGATATCATGACCGCTATGAAGGCAGCCATGAAAGAGAAAGATCAAACAGCATTAGCAGCTTTACGTGCTGTCAAATCAGAAATCTTATTAGCTCAAACGGCATCAGGTTCCAAAGAGGGCTTGACTGAAAAGGATGAGATTAAGTTATTATCTAAGTTGGTAAAGCAACGCAAAGACAGTGCGGCTATTTTTTCAGAACAGGGTCGTAACGACTTGGCAGAGCCAGAATTAGCTCAGGCAGAAGTTATAGCACAATTTCTACCAGCACAATTATCAGAGGAAGAAATTACAACAGTAGTAACCGCTACTATAGCCCAATTGGGTGCTTCGGGCATGAAAGATATGGGTAAAGTCATGGGTGTGGTTAATGGTAAACTGGCAGGCCAGGCTGATGGCAAGACGATTTCTACCATTGTAAAGGCTCAACTTACAGCATAAAAGCATAATTAAATTTTAAAATAACGGCCCCGTGGCGCAACTGAATAGCGCATCAGATTTCGGCTCTGAGGGTTGTAGGTTTGAATCCTACCGGGGTCACGAATAAATCAAAAAGCAAGCAAAACCATAAAGCTTGCTTTTTTGGTTTTGCGGCTTTTTGATTTTCAGTGCGGCGCACTGTTAGGATCACGAAGTAATCCTTTTATATTAAAGATTGGTTTTGCGGCTTTTTGATTTTCAGTGCGGCGCACTGTTAGGATCACGAAGTAATCCTTTTATATTAAAGATTGGTTTTGCGGCTTTTTGATTTTCAGTGCGGCGCACTGTTAGGATCACGAAGTAATCCTTTTATATTAAAGATTGGTTTTGCGGCTTTTTGATTTTCAAAGCGGCGCTTTGTAAGGATCACGTAATAATTCTGTTAAGTCATTTTAAGAACTGTTAGTATTACTTTTTTTCAGTTTATTTCGCCTTAGTTTTTTTTGTACCTTTTGTTTAAATTATGTTTTACAAGACCCAATCACTTTTCTCCAAATCTCCAATTAGTCGCTTTTAAATAAAATCAAATGGTACGTATTTTAATTACTATTTTTTTAGCATTTTTTCTTGCCAAAGCCAATGCTCAAGATTTGCAAGATTGGGGAAAATATGAAGGCGTTAAAAAAGAGGCAATACAGCGAATTGAACAGCATCGAAAAGGCAATGCTACTCTAAAACTAATGCTGCCTAATAATAAGCAAGTAAAAAATGCAGAGGTAAGAATACAGCTTAAGAAGCATGAATTTAAATGGGGTGCTGTTATTAACACTAGTTTTGAGACTTCTCCGTATTCAAAGAAGTATAAGGAGGTATTTTTAAAGTACTTTAACGGTGCTGGTTTTGGTTTGGGATTAAAACCGAAACACCGAGGGAATGTACACGAGAAAGTTGCCGAAAAGATATTTCCTTGGTTAAAAGATAATGGCTACTTTGTGCGCGGTCACACCATTGCTTGGGAAGGCGAAAGGTTTATGCGCCCTGAAGACAGGGCTATTTTAGCTGATTCTACACTGACAGATAAAGAAAAAGCTGAGAAACTTATAAAGTCGTTGAGTATTCATTTTACACATGCTATTCCGAAATGGGATGTCGACAGTTGGGACGTGAGTAACGAACCTATTGCCAACAACGATGTTAACAATTTATTACCTAATTATAACACCCACGTGTATTGGTTTAAGTTGGCAGACAGCATACGTCGAGCAAGCGGAAAGAAGCATGTGAAATTATTTCAAAATGACTACCGTATTATTTCAATAACAACACCACGAGACCATAAAACTAAGTTGAAGGGCTATAAGGCCGTTGGCAGGCTTTCCATCTATAAGGAAATTTTAGAGGATCAAATTGCTCAGGGTGCGCCAATTGAAGGAATTGGCTTTCAATCGCGCATTAAAAATGGGCTTATAACTCCAGATACTATCTACAATCGATTGCGTTCATTTGAATCATTTAATCTTCCCTACCATGCAACAGAATTTGAGGTAAGAGATAATAAAAAAACATATATATATTCAGATGAAGAACGAAAGTTAATTACAGAATACATGATGGTCATGTATTTTAGTCATCCAAATGTTGATGGGTTTTGGCATTGGACTTTTGCTGATATGAACACTAGAAAACCATTAGACTATCCGCTTTTTAACTACGATGGAACACCAAAAGTAACTGGGCAGAAATGGATGGAGTTAATGGATGGGTTTTTTAGTACAAACTTAAAACTTACTACGGACGCTAAAGGGGAAATAACTATGCATGGTTATTATGGGGATTATGAATTGACTACCACAATTAATGGCATTACATATAGAAGTGATTTCTCAGTCATTAGTGCAGAGGATTCTTCAATAAAGGTTGTTAATTTGGCTTATCAACTTTAAAAATACGCATGAGTTTTTCTATATAATGTGCAAACGGAATCTGATAGCATCACGTAATAATTCTGTTAAGTGATTTTAAGTACTGTTAGTATTAATTTTACAGTTTATTTCGCCTTAGTTCTTAGTTGTTTTTTTGTATCTTATATGTCAGATTACTTTTTGTTTAAATTATATTTTACAAAACCCAATAATTTTCCTTCAAATCTCCAAAGAGTTACTTCTAAATAAAATCACATGATACGTATTTTAATTACTATTACTTTCACCATTTTTTTCTATGGAATGCATGCACAAGAAGTTGTTATTGATGGGGATTTAAAAATGGGAGGTAAGCAAATAAAAGAAGTTGCAGACCCTTCAGATGCACAAGATGTTGCTACCAAGAATTACACCTATTCCAAAGCAGAGGTTGATGAAATTGTTGCCGAAATGCAAAACCAAATCAACGTTTTAAAAATTGCCAATCTACCACAGCAGTTTACAAAAAAAGCAGTCATAGATAATTTCACAGGAACATGGTGTCCTTATTGCCCAAATACAGCCTATGCATATGAACTTGTAGCAGCTCAATCCAATAAAGTTTTTCGTGTTGAGGTTCACAATGGTGACCCCATGACCAATGTCTTTGCAACACAGCTAGAAGAAGCATTTAATATTACTGGCTGGCCTACATCTTATATTAATAGGTCATACGTTTGGACTTTCCCCCAGGCTAACAATGTTGATCAGGCTTTAAATGCAGCACAGGGCACTACAAATTTAGGTTTGGCTATAGCATCTACCTTAACTGGAGCACAATTACAGATTAAGGTAACATCGGGGTTTTTAGAAAACAAAACCAATCTTAAATTAGTTGTTTTAGTATTGGAAAATCAAATTCTTAATAATCAAGAAAACTACACCCCACATTATGGAGGGGAACCAATAATTTCAAATTTTGAACACAATGATGTTTTACGTTATGCAGCTACTAATATACTAGGCGACCCAACCCCATCAACTATTGGTGAGCATAAACATTATTATAACGTTGCTCTAGATGCTTATGGGGTTTTACAACCGTCAAAAACTGCTATTCTAGCCATGCTCCTTAATGAAAATGGAGTCCTCCTTAATGCACAATATGCTGCGGTTAATCAAACACAAAATTTTGATTAAACACTACTAATTATTTCTATGCGATACTTGTTAATTTTCTTAATAACACTTTCAACTTTCGCCCAAAACCAAATTGTGGGCTCTAGGTCATACATTCATTTAGAACAGGTAAATGGTGTTTGGTGGTTTGTAGATGCAGATGGAGAAAAATTCATATCTACTGGTATGAACCATATCAATCATAGAATAAGATTTGCAGATTATAACAAAGCCTTTTGGGCGGAACAATTTGGTGAAGATATTATCCGTAATAACAGCATAAATTTTAGAGCACAATCCGAAATTAAAAACTGGATGCGTCAAATTGTTAAAGATCACGAAAATTATGGTTTTAATACCATTGCGTTTCACCGCCCCATGTATTTACCCGACACCTATTTTAACGAACTGGGAATTTATTTTTTGGGAAAAATTAAAATGGGTGAAATCCATGCTGGCAGAGTAAAGCGGTCTCAATCTAAATTTCCCGATGTATTTAGTGAGGCCTTTAAAATACAGGCCGAAAATGTGGCTAGAGCGTACTGTTCTAAACATGCCAATAGTAAATACTTAATTGGCTATACCTATGATGATTTACCAAGTTATTCCTTCGAAGAATACAATAGAAAAATTAAATACGAAGGGCATAAAGGGGGGTTGCTTTTTCATCCCTGGATTACAGATATTATTAACCAAGATGGTAATTCTAAAGGCAAGCAGCTTTGGATTTCTGTATTAAAACAACATTATTCTTCGGCGGAAGCCGCGGCTAAAAATTATAATTTGGCCATCAATTCTTGGGAAGCATTCCAAACCGTTTCATTTTGGGAAATACCATCAGATAAAGCGCAGTGGCAAAAAGACCAAACAGCCATGTTAAAGTACATTGTAAGTGCCTGGCATGAAGTGAATCGCAACGCCATACGTAAATTTGATTCCAATCATCTCATTTTGGGAGATAAAATAAGTTGCCATGGTAAAGGGCACCCTGATTGGGTATATCAAGTTGTGGGTAACTATGTTGATGTATTATTAATTCAAGACTATGATTTTTTTAATCCACAACATTTAAATAAACTAAAAAAATTACACACCCTTTCAAATAAGCCCATTCTTAATGGAGATCACTCTTACAGCTACACCGTTCCTGAAATGCGAAAAGCTAAAGGAATTCCAGTTGCTAATTTTGATGAAGTTGGCGAAGCGTATTACACCTACCTGAGAGGTATTTCTAATCTACCATTCATGTTAGGCTGGCATAATTGCGGCTACATGGAGCAATGGCAGGGTAGTCAACCAGATCAAACTGGAAAGGAACAAACCGGGTTTTTTAATCCTTTCGGACTCCCCAGGATGGAAGCCCTCGAAAAGGTGAAAACTGCAAATACCAATTGCGCAAAGTGGCACAATGAAGCTGGTCAGAATGATTTTGTGTTTTCAAAACTAAAGCGTTATAAATACGCTAAAAAATAGTATGACCCTGCAGCCATAAAATTTTCAACAAGATTAATTATACAGTATTTTGATATGCGGTCTCTTATTTATAAATTACTGACAATTAGTAACCTATAAATATTATGAAAGTAATTTATGTAATGTCATTCATTTCAATTATATGTATTGGATGTTTAACAAAAACAAAAACAGAAACTATTGTTAGTAGCGGCGGACAAGTTCTTACTGGTCCCAATGCCGGAGCCACATATACGTTTGCTAGTGATGCCGTTGGGCAATTGGCTATCGATTTTTCGGATGCCTTTATTAGAAAAGACCTGGATTTTATTTCTACCGAGCATTTTACAGACTCTATTTTCTTCTATCCTGAAAAAGGACTAGACAAAATAGTCATGGATTTAGAAACCTGTAAAAGTTTAATTCAAGCCATGCATGCACCATATGATTCCATTACGCGAGTGGTTTATGATGTGATGCCGGTTATTCCTTCTTATGATAAAACGCTAACAGTAGTCATGTTTCCCTTTACAGAAAAACGTTATAAGAAAGATGGCACTATAGAAACTTACCGCTTTTACGAGCGTCATTACATTAGAGACGGTAAAATTACAGGGGTAAGAAAATGGAGTCAAGAAGAATAAAAAACACAACTAAAATCATTAAATACTAACCTTTTATAACATGAAAAATTTAATAACAGTAACCATTTTAGCCCTATTTGCATTAGGGTGCTCCAATACAGGAGAAAACATAGTGTCTATGGACGCTAAATCCTTACAAGTAAAAAGTCACTTAGAAGCCTACATGAATAACGACTCCAGTGTGGCAGAAGTTTTATTTGCTGAAGACTTAGAACTTTACGATCAGTTTTCTAACAATCAAACAGATGGAAAAACTGTAGCTAATCCAGGAGGTGGACAAGGTTTAATTGAGGCCGATAAGATGGCCCATGTTTTATTTAGTGATATTTCATTGACTACAGATAACATTAAAACTTATACAAATGCCGAGGGTAAAGTATATACCATGTTTTGGTCCATGTGGTCTGCTAAAGGAAATTTTACAGGGGCCGCAACTACCATTCCGTTTCATTGTGTAAGCCTGTGGGAAGGTGATAAAATAGCTAAAGTATGGCGTTATATGGATCCTTCTGCGTTTCAAAAAGAAGTGACAGCATTCGAAGGGGTTAATAATGCCTCGACTAAGGTGATTGGTTTAGCCGACTTAAAAGTCAATAAGGGTTATTCCAAAGCTGATGTCAAAGCATTTATGGAATCATTTACAAAGTTTGTTAGAGATACAGAACCTAATACTTACGATTTTGGATATTTTATTTCTGCTGACGGCAAGCACGTTAACTTGGTAGAAAAGTATTTGGATTCCGCAGATTTTGTGCACCACCTTAATAACTTTGAATCCAGTGACTATGCTAAACAATTCATGACTATTTTTAGTTTGGATCGTGTACTGGTAGTTGGTAATAGCTCAGAAGCTTTAAAAGCCAAAGTTAAAGGATACGGCGCCGAGCTTAGGGAAAATATTGGAGGTTGGATTGATTAATTCCAATCTGGTATAATTTAATTAGTGCGCTGTGATAAGTAATTTAAAACAGTGCACTTTTTTATTAATTTCAAGATTAAGCATATACATTCCAGCCGGTAATAGCGCATTCAA
>ERZ802830.478-NODE-478-length-39858-cov-10.471_pt1 | contig 39858 bp, 37 predicted proteins | sample MGYA00345654_ERZ802830 | MGnify/ENA primary metagenome ERZ802830 (study PRJEB30503, sample SAMEA104212375) | marine metagenome | biome: Westerlies Biome; feature: [SRF] surface water layer (ENVO:00010504) within the epipelagic zone...; material: water... | reverse complement strand
TTAAAATGAAAAAAATTACTTTAATACTTATTATTCTTTCAGTAAACCTCTTGATGGCTCAAAACATGAGCTACACAGTTTATGAATTTAAAGTCAAAGATCAAGCCGGAAGCGGTTTAGTGCAAGAATTTGATGCCTTCTGGAAAGATGCAAAAATTCAAGAAAACGGTGCATTTAATGTCGAAAAATATAGAAGAGGGGCTCCCAGAGGAATGACCCACAGGATGGTTAGATTTAGTGAGATAGGAAGAACGGGGCATATGAGAGAGGGTGCAACAAAATCTGAAAGAAGCCTATTTTGGGCAAAGGTTAGAGATAAAGTTGAATTTGGTGCAAGCTTTAGCGGGAGAATGTTAAGCTGGTTACCAGGAGATTTTACAGCAAATCCGATAGTACAAATTTGGCACCTTAAGTTAGAAAACCCAAGTGCTTTTAAATCAGCACATGACAAGTTTTTCAATTCTATTGGAAACTATATGGATGGTAAAGCCGTAGGTTTTGGAACAATTGATGTTGGGTCTCCTGATGGAGCAACGCATTGGGTAGCAATTGCAACAAATCAGAAAGACGGGGGTTTACTAAAAGTACATCATGATTTTGACAACAAATTTCGTAAACAGCAATCTGAGTGGTTTGAAACTAATGGAGGAATTGAAATTATTGATAATTTTTCTCTTACAATTAATAGATCATATAATTAATGTAATACTTGATCCCTTTTTAACAATATTACCCTCCTTAACAGGAGGGTTTTTTATTTATCCCCTTTTGTAGGTTTTGTTATTTTAGCAGTACGAACCGTAAATTATTTAAAATGAAAAAATTAACTCTTACTTTACTTATACTATTTATTTCTTGCCAATCAGATAATAAAGATGAATTTAAGAATAAAGTCATAAGTGAAATAAAGAAGACAGATATTCCAGCTGTTGTGATGGGTAAAATTTACAAGTCAGGTAAGATGGATTTTTATTCTTATGGTTCGTCTAGGTGGGGAAGGACTGACTTAATAAATGAAAAAAATATTTTTCGTATTGCATCAATGACAAAAGCCTTGTCATCAGTTGCAGCTCTTCAATTGGTTGAATGTGGAAAAATTACTCTTGATGAATCCCTAGATGAATATCTCCCAGAAATGTCAAAAATTCCAATTTTAAATGAAAACAATGATGTGGTTAATCCCGTAAAAAGTATTACTCTTAGGCACCTTCTTACCCATACATCAGGTTTTGGTACTTGGTTTACTAGTTCAAAATTAAAAAACTGGGATAGCTTAAAAAACACCATAGGCTGGAAGGTAAAAGGTGAACCTAGATTATTTGAGGCTGGATCATCTTTTATGTATGGAAAAAGTACCTATTGGATAGGTAAATTAATCGAAAAAATATCTGAAATGAGCCTAGAGGATTATTTTAGGGAGCATATTACAGGGCCTCTTCAAATGAACAGTACTTGGTTTAATGTTCCCGATGATCTAGAAAACCTTGTAAGTTCTTCGTTTAAAAGAAATAAAAAAACAAATAAATTAACCCCAAAAAAATACGCTAAGAAAAAAAGAACTAAAAGCTATAATGCTGCAGCTGGCCTATCTAGCTCACCAGAAGATTATGGTAAATTTATATCATGCATGTTAAACGGAGGAAGTATAAATAATTTGAGGATTTTAAAAAGAGAAACATTTGAGCTTTTAAATGAGCCTCAGTTAAAATCATTCAGACAAATTCATCGCTATGTTCCTGATGCAAACGTTGATGTAGATCCTCGCGGAGATAAAGATTTTTTCTTTGATAACTTTGATAATTGGACTTTGGCATGGGGATATGAAGAAAATTCTATCGTTAGACCAATCGGAACTGCCTATTGGGCCGGATTTAATAATACTTATTTCACTATTGACTTCGAAAATGAGTTTGGATTAGTATACATGACTCAAATAACTCCTTTTAATGATATGAGCTCATTCAATCTTTTTACTTCATTTGAAAGACTCATTTATGATGAAATTAAAAATAATAAAGAATCTACTTGGTAAGACTTATGAAAAAACTAATTCTTTTACTTATGGTTCTTGACATATAGGAAAGAACGTTGACTATGACATTGTATTCAAAGAGATAAGCTAAAAACTTTCCTACCTATCTGATTATCTGACGGTGGGGTGGGTTTTGTAGAACGGTTTTTTCCTAGAGTTAATTGAAACTCCCTGAAACCTATATTTACTTCCCAATACAGAATTTAGAGAAAATATTACCCAATAATTCGTCATTAGTAATTTCACCTGATATTTCACCGAGATAGTGTAAAGCTTCATTTATATCAATAATCAATAAATCACCACTAAGATCGTTTTCTAGGCCTTTTTTTATGTTTAAAATGGCTTTTAAAGAGTTTTGAAGGGAATTTAAGTGTCTTACATTGGAAACTATTACATCACCTGTAGTTGAGCTACTTTTTAACTGATTAAAAAGAAGCGATTTAAGCTGATTGATAGTAGCTATATTAAATGTAGAAATCTCTATAAATCCTGCGATCAAATTTTTTTTAAGTTCTTTTTTTAACTCAAAATCAAACCTAGAAGATTCCGACTCTGTTCTTAAGTCAATTTTATTCTCAACTAGAATAATAATTAAATCTTTTCTTTGAAACATTTTAATAGAATCAAATAGTTCTTTTACTCTAATATCACTTCGATCAAAGAGATATATTAAAATTTTTGCTAGATTAACTTTCTCTTTTGCTTTAGCTACACCTATTAATTCAATTTGATCATCTGTTTCTCTTAAGCCTGCAGTATCAATAAATCTGAACTGTATTCCATCAATAATTAGGGTGTCTTCAACGGTATCTCTAGTGGTACCTGGTATTGAAGAGACTATTGCTCGGTCTTCATTTAATAGTGCATTGAGTAAAGAAGATTTCCCGGCATTTGGTTTACCTGCGATGGCAACAGGTACTCCATGCTTAATTACACTTCCGATTTGAAATGAATCAATCAATAATTTTATTTTTTTCTTTAGATCATTAAGAAGCTTATTTAATGCCGATCTATCAGCAAAGGCTACATCCTCCTCTGAAAAGTCTAGTTCTAACGTAATTAAAGATGCAAAGTCGAGAAGTTGCTGTCTTAGTTTAGCAATCTGATGAGTATACCCACCTCTCATTTGATTTAAGGCAACTTCGTGAGCAGCTTTTGACTCTGAGGCAATTAGATCAGCTACTGCCTCAGCCTGAATTAAATCCATCTTTTGATTTAAAAAAGCCCGCAAGGTGTATTCTCCAGCATTTGCTGGTTGTGCTCCTTCATTTATAAAAAGCTGAAAGATTTCTTGTTGAATATAAGTCGATCCGTGACAAGAGATCTCCACTACATTTTCGCCTGTGTAAGAGTTTGGACCAATAAAAAGACTAACTAATACCTCATCAATTTCTCTTTCTTTATCATAAATTGTACCTAGATGAATAGTGTGTGATTTTTGATTGGCTAATAACTTTCCTGATTTAGCCTTAAAACAACTTGAAACCATCTTGATTGAATCAGCACCTGAAAGTCTTATTACACTGATTGCGCTGATTCCACTTGGTGTAGCTTTAGCAATTATAGTTCCTTCATTTAGCATATTCCAAAATTAGTCTTTTATTATTTTAAACAATTTCTATTGAAGTGAGTAATTTTGGCCCAAATATTAAGGAGGGATTTGTTTTCTTAAATCTCTTTTTTTAAAGTTTTTTGGTAACTGTTAGCCGCTTTTTATGAAGTCGATGCTCATAATTTTTCCATAGATTTTGGATTGAACTATTTTCTTCCAACTCAGGATTTGTTTCGACTATGTTGTATCCGTTTTTATTAAAAGTTTTCTGCATCTCGTTAAAAATGATTGCCGTAACTCCTTTATTTTGATATTTTGGATGAACTCCAATCAAGTAAAAAGATGCCCTATTATTAAAATGTAAGGCCTTGAGGAAATGAAGAAAGCCAAAAGGATACATTTTTCCATTAGCCTTTTTAAGTGCACGTGTGAATGAGGGCATGATAATAGTAAATGCGACTAAATCATTATTTTTATCCACTACGCATTTGATAAATTCATGGTGTATATAGCGAAAATATTTTTCCTTGTATTGGTTGATCTGGTACTTTTGAATAGGAACAAAAGTTTGCAACCTTCCATAAGTTTCTTCTAAAAGCAGGAACATTTCCTCAACATAGGGAATTATGTCTTTTTTTGATCTAAAATCTAAAACTTTTAGTTCATACTTTTTAAGCATTAGGTTTGAGAATTTTTTCACTTTTTCTGGAGATTCTTCAAAAGAAGAAAGCATAATTTCATACTCTACCCATACAGCGAGGTCTTTATAACCAAGCTCCTTAAAATGATCATAATAGTAGGGTGCGTTGTACCATGTAATCATAGTATTGTTTTCTTCAAATCCTTTAATTAACATTCCAGCCTTATCTAGGTTAGAAAATCCAACTGGACCCTCAACGAAATCCATTTTATTATCTTTTCCAATAGTATAGACCTCCTGCATTAATGCTTTAGTCACATTTATATCATCAATTACATCAAACCAACCAAATCTAACTTTCTTTTTTTTAAGTTGGTTGATTTCAACCCAATTGATCATCACACCAACTCTTCCAACAATTACACCATCTTTTAACGCAAGAAAATAATTGCTTTGTGCATTTTTAAAAACAGGATTTTTGGATTTGTCAAGTGTGTCGATTTCTTCCTGTATAATCGGGGGTGTCCAATAAGGATTGTCTCGATATAAAGTGAATGGAAACATAACAAAACTCTTAATCTCGTTAATAGATATTGCTTCAACAACTTTTATATCAACCCTCTCCATTAATTATATTCTTTTTGCTTTACGACTTCTTTTTTTCTCAGCTTTTTTATCTTTTTTCATTGTTTTTTTAAGCTGTTTTTCTTCCTTCATTGTCTCTTTGTATTCAATTTCTGCAGCGCTAATGAAATCCTTATGAAAATCTAATCTGTAAGAAACACCTAAATTAATAAAAACTGAGCTCGGGTTAGACTTTGCACTTATTCCAAATGAACCTTCAATTTGAATATTATCAGTAAACAGATATGCTGCTCCAGTTCTAAAAATTAAATCACCATAGCGATCACTGTGTACACCTTGATTTTCAAGGTAAATCGACCATAGTGGATGAAATGTGTGGGTAAGGGTTAAAATATAGCTTTTCTCGTGATGGTTAGTTAAATAACGATCATAAACGAAGTTGGTCACAAACACCCAAGTTCCCAAAAAATGTGATTGGGTTGCAAGTATTCCCCTGAGAGATAACTGTGGTTCTCTTTCTGATGGAAGTCCTAGATTTTGAAAAAATATAGGACGGTAGAGTGCATCGAACATATCTCCAAATGGGTAATGGTTTTTTCCTAAAATAAAATTTGCTCCTGCTGTTAATGAGATAGCTGGTATTAAATCCCTAAGTTGAAATGTATTATTAGCTTTCCAGCTATATAAATTAACCTTTCTCTCTTTTTTAAAAGGATCAAAAAATAAATATTTAATTCCCAAATAATTTTGAAGTAAACCTTTACGCTTGAATTCAATATGTTGAGATGAAATTTTATTTTTCAAACGATCAAAAACGAAAGCGCCCTGATAGGTTAATTCTAATTGTTCAAATAAAAATCCCCATCTTACAGATAGAAAAGCAACAGATGCATTTACTGTTGAAAAATTATATCTATCGTGTTTGTAATTCCTAAATTCTATACCACCCTCAAATTGAACTACGCCTTTGCCAACAGCAAATGCGCCTAATGATGCTCCAGGCCTATTTGAGTTTATCTGGTCTGTATATTGAGCCTCTATTAAAATACTTGAGAAGAGAAATAATACCAAAAGGCACTTGGCCATAAAATCATTATTTAGTTATTAATTCACAAGTTAGTTAGCATTTCAAAAACATCAAAAATAGTCACAACTTTTAACTACTTTTGATCATAATTGATAAAATATTTGACTTGTTAGGGCTCTTTAAATTTTTTCTGATTTTGATGGGTATTGTTTACCTTTTGAGATGGATTAGCCCTTTAATTTTAAAATATCTATTTAATCGGTTTTTAAAAAAAATGGGGGACCTTAACCCACACGAATCCGTTAACAAAAAAGAAAAATCTCCAAAAAAGAAAGAAAATGATATGGGTGAATATATAGATTATGAAGAAATCGATTAAGCAGTTTTTTAACAAGACTAATGCGATCCATTTTCTTGTCTTAACCGGGTTTATTCTTTTTTCGGTTTCCTTTTTTTACCCTGTACTTTCTGGTAAACAGCTCATTCAATCAGATATTCAACAATACTCTGGGATGTCTCGGCAAGTGGAAGAATACAGATCTGAGGGCGAAGAGATTTATTGGATTGATAATGCCTTTGGAGGAATGCCTACATATCAATTAGGCGCTAGATATCCTTACGATTTTCTTACTCCAATTCATAAAATATTTCAATTGATTCCGCAACCTTCAGAAATTTTATTCCTTTACCTACTTGGCGCTTATTTATTTTTACTAATTATTAAAATGCCAATCCCTATTGCCATTCTAGGTGCTTTTGCTTACGGTCTGTCTACTTATTTGCTAATTATTATTCAAGTTGGTCACAATACTAAAGCACAGGCTCTTGCTTATATGCCATTGGCTATGGGAGGAATGTATTTATTACTTAATAATAAACGTTTATTAGGGTTTCTTCTAACCGTTCTCGCCCTTTCTATGCAAATTCGTGCCAATCACTATCAAATGACCTACTATATGTTGTTGTTGATGTTAGTCATTTTTATTTTTTATGGAATAAAAGCGATGAAGGATAAATCGTTAAAATCATTTACTAAAAATTCAATACTGTTAATTACCTCAGGTATACTATCATTAGGTCTTAATGCACCACCTTTATTAGCAACTTCTGAGTATACACAATTTAGTACCCGAGGTAAAAGTGAATTAAATTTAAATCCTGATGGATCTTTAAAAGAATCGACCGGCGGTTTATCCAGAGACTATATTACACAGTTCAGCTATGGTATTTTTGAAAGTTTAAATTTAATTATCCCACGTATTCAGGGCGGAGGTTCGAGAGAAGATTTAGGGGAAAACTCAGATTTATACCAGTTTCTTGTGCAAAATGGAGTTTCCCAGTCCCAGTCAAAATCATTTGTATCTAATGTGCCTACTTATTGGGGGAGTCAACCTATTTTAGAAGCTCCAGCTTATGTGGGAATTACAGTTATATTTTTAGCTATAATAGCTTTGTTTTTGGTTAGGGGCCCATTGAGAAATGGGTTGTTTTTTGGAGTGATTCTTTCTTTGCTGCTTTCTTGGGGAAAGAACCTACCTTGGCTGACAAACTTTTTCATTGATTATTTCCCCCTCTATAACAAATTTAGGGCGGTAAGTTCAATTCAGGTGATACTGGAATTTTGTTTTCCCATTTTAGCTTGTTTGGGAGTTTATCAGATTTTTGTAAAAAATGATAAAAATAACGTTAAATCTATTTTAAAGATTTCTGTAGGCTTTATCTCACTATTAATACTGCTTCTGTTTTCAAAAGGCTTACTTGATTTTAGTGGTTTAATGGATGGCTATATCAGCGAAGGCTATGGGCCAGTGATGATGGAACAAATTTTAAAGGCGAGGAAACAGATTTATAATTATGACTTAATCAGAGCCATTATTTTTTGCTTAATTATTAGTACATTATATTTTCTTTTTTACTGGGCTAAAATTGGAAAAAATACAGCGATAATTTTTTTGACTGCAATAGTTTTAATTGATTTGATAGGTATCTCTAACCGATATATTGATCGAGAGATGTTTGTAAGCCCCAGACAAAAAAAGGGTTTATTCCAACCCAGATCAGGAGATCAGGCTATTTTACAAGATGATTCTCGTTTTAGGGTATTTGAACCCTCTCTTCAATTATCAGGAGCAAGAACCTCATATTTTCATAGCTCCCTTGGTGGCTACCATGGAGCCAAACCAAGGAGATTTGAAGAATTGTTTGATTATTTCAGTACCCATCAAATTCAAGGAGTGATGGACATGCTTAACGTAAAATATCTACTTTTTGAAGAAGCAAGTCAGCAAAAAGTAGTCGATAACCCTACTGCGCTAGGAAATGCTTGGACAATTGATTCGCTTAAAGTGGCCTCTTCAGCCGACGATTTGCTTGAGCAAATGAAAACATTAGATTTTTCAAATCAGGCCCTGGTTCTAAAAAATGAAACCCCTCAAAATATTCCCCATCGTTTTAATAGTGATGCAACAAAAGAAATTTATCTTATATCAGCCAAGCCAACTAATTTAAGATATGCTTTTAGTGCATCTGAAGAACAAATGGTTGTTTTTTCTGAAATATACTATCCCAATGGCTGGTATGCTGAGATAGATGGAAAAGCGGTTGATCATTTCCCAGTTAATTACGTACTTCGTGGAATGCTTGTGCCTGCAGGAAACCATACCATCAATTTTCGTTTTGAACCTCAGGTCATCAATTTGGGGGTAAATATACGTTTGATAGCACTTTTGGTATTTCTTATGCTTGTTTCCTCTATGGTTTACGATCAGATTAAAAAAAATCCGGTTCAAAAATAGTATAGATGGGTATTATAGCTAGACAATCTTTTTTCAACAGTATCAGTATCGCCCTTGCTTTTTTAATTGGTGCTGTTAATACTGTTTTTCTTTATCCGACATATATGGGTAGCGAGTATCAAGGTTTGATTGTCGCCTTATTGGCCTTGTCTAACCTTGTTCAGCCTTTTATATCTTTTGGAGTTCAACATGCGTTAATCAAATTTTATAGCACTTGTAAAACAAAAGAAGAAAGAGATCGTTTACTGAGTTTGTCAATTACATTACCGCTTATTATGTTTTCTTTAATTGTTATTGTTTCGCTTGTTTTTAAAGCAGAAATTATTGCTTTTATTGCTTCTAAAAATACCGCGATTGGAAAATATGCTTTCCTGATTATTGCTGTAGCTTTTTCCACTGCTATGTTTGAGGTCTTTTATAATTGGCTAAGGATTCAATTGCACTCAGTTTTTGGAAACTTTTTAAAAGAGTTTTATCCACGAGCTTTGATCTTTTTGTTATTACTTATTTATGCATTTGGTGGGCTAAATTTGGATGGATTTATTACCGCCCTAATTATTGGTTATTACTTGAGGTTAATTCTGGTTATCATTTACACCTTAATCAAGTATACGCCTAAATTCTCCTTTATATTACCTATTCAGTTTAAACCGATATTCCGCTACAGTCTTTTAATCTTCATGTCTGGAACAGCGGCAAGTTTGATCTTAGATATTGATAAGTCAATGATTTCAAATGTACTTACAATTGAGAATGTTGCTTATTATAGTGTGGCGGTATTTATTGCATCAGTCATTGAATTTCCTGGCAGGGCAATGTTTCAGATTATCAGCCCTTTGGTTGCCAAGGCTCTTAATGAGAAAGATGATATACGACTGCTTTCTCTTCTAAAAAAGAGTGCTAATAATTTGCTAATTAGTTCAGGGCTGCTGTTTTTATTAATCAATTTGAATTTGAATGACTTTTACAACTGGGTCAATTTAACGGGATACACCAAAGCGCTAGATGTTGTGTTTATAATCTCTTTTGGTAAATTATTCTCCATGTCAATGGGCTGCTTGAATAATATAATAACCAATTCAAAATACTATCACTATGTATTTTGGTTTTCAACTGCTTCTGCTGTTCTTGCAGTTCTTCTCAATATTTACTTTATTCAGTTGTACGGAATTATTGGCGCCGCTTATGCTACCCTTATAGTAATCGTGCTGATTAATCTTATGAAAATACTACTAGTTCAATTGACTTTTAAGATAAATCCTTTTGGAAAAAAAACTATATTAATTCTTCTGGCTATTTTTGGAGTATACCTAATTTTCTCGTATATAAATTTCGATTTCTCCCCCTTTATTTCACTATTATTAAGATCACTTTTGATAGGATTGGTATTTACATTAATATCCTATTTATTAAAGCTTACAGGTGATTTTCAAGATTTTTTATCCAACTTTTTAATCTTTAAGAAAAAGTCCTAATTGATTAGTTTTTTTGCCAGGTATTTACCTGTATGGGAGGCTTTAATTTTTGTGATTTTTTCAGGAGTTCCCATCGCAACAATATTACCCCCATTTTTTCCGCCCTCAGGCCCTAGGTCGATGACATAGTCAGCGCACTTGATCAACTCTAAATTATGTTCCACAACAATAACAGTATGGCCTTTATCAATCAAAGCATTGAAGGAAATTAATAATTTATTTATGTCGTGAAAGTGCAGTCCAGTGGTGGGCTCGTCAAATATAAATACGATTTTATCTTTTGTAGCTCCACGCCCAATAAATGAGGCGAGCTTAATCCGTTGGGCCTCACCGCCAGATAGGGTAGTGGAAGGCTGTCCCAAAGAAACATAGCCTAATCCAACTTGTTGCAAGGGCTTTAACCTTTTAACCATTTTGCTGAGCTGGTACTTTTCAAAAAACTCAATTGCGTTATCAACAGTCATTACCAACAGTTGATCAAGGGAAACCCCATTGTATTCAACCTCTAAAATCTCTTTTTTAAAACGCTTTCCTTTACAATGCTCACATTCCAATACAACATCAGCCATAAACTGCATCTCAATTGTAATATTGCCGTCTCCCTTGCAGTGGTCGCATCTTCCCCCATCAACATTGAAAGAAAAATGTTTGGGTTGGTAACCTCGATTAATCGAAAGTTGTTGAATTGCAAAAAGGTTCCTTATATCATCATAGGCTTTTATATAGGTAACAGGGTTTGATCTAGATGATCTCCCAATCGGGTTCTGATCAACAAACTCAACACTATGGATTTCTTCCAAGGGTGCATTGATTTGATCATATTGTCCTGGTTTATCATTATAAAACCCTTTTTCTCTTTGAAGGGCTGGGTAGAGAATCTTTTTTACTAAGGTTGATTTTCCACTTCCTGAAACACCCGTAACCACTGTTAAACAACCCAAAGGAAAGCTTGCATTAATATTTTTAAGATTATTTTCTCTGCAGCCTTTTAACGTAATTTTACTAATGCTTTTTCTTCTTTTAGAAGAAATAGGAATCTCCATCTCACCAAGAAGGTATTTGGCGGTCAAACTACCCGAACTATTAATTTCATCAATTTTTCCTTCAGCTATTATCTCACCTCCATGTGTACCTGCTTCAGGGCCCATATCAATTATCTTATCAGCGGAGTTCATAATTTCTTCATCATGCTCTACCACAATAACTGTATTGCCAAGATCTCTCAGTCGTTTCAAAACCGATATTAAACGTTCGTTGTCTCTTGAGTGCAAACCGATAGAAGGTTCGTCTAGTATATACATTGATCCGACTAGTGCGCTTCCTAAGGAAGTAGCTAGATTAATACGCTGTGATTCTCCACCTGACAAAGTGTTGGCTTTTCTGTTGAGATTTAGGTAACCCAAACCAACATCTTGAATGAACTTTATCCTTGACTTAATTTCTTTTAGTATACGATCCGCCACCTTTTGATCATAATTAGAAAGCTTAAGCTGACTGAAAAAAACACCCAACTCATCAATCGGTAGACTCAATAAATTAGCCAACGTTTTTCCACCTATTTTTACATTGCTAGTTTCCTTTCTTAAACGTGAGCCTTTGCATTCATCACAACTAGTTTTACCTCGATATCTAGAAAGGAGTACCCGATTTTGAATTTTATAATTTTTAGCCTCGATTTTGCTAAAAAACTTGTTAATCCCTGTAAAATATGAGTTTCCATTCCATAAAAGAGTGATTTCTTTTTCCTCCAATTCAAAAATAGGTTTATGAATTGGAAAGTCAAATTTATAGGCGTTATCAATTAGTTGTTTGTAAAATTTTCGCATTCCAGCTCCCCGCCATGGTGCAATTGCATCATCGTAGATTGATCGACTAGTATCCGGAATCACAAGCTCACTATCAATACCTATAATATCACCAAAACCTTGACATTTTTTGCAAGCTCCAAAAGGATTATTAAAACTAAAAAAGTGAACATTAGGAGTAATAAATGTCATGCCATCTAATTCAAACTTATTGGAAAATATTATTCTTTTCTTTTGATCCAATAACCAATAAGCACATTCTCCTCTTCCTTCATAAAATGCTATTTGTATTGCATCGGCTAGTCGCTGATAAAAGTCTTCTTCATGTCGAACAATAATTCGATCTACTACAAGATCAAATTCGTTTTTTGGTAAGCTGGTTAAATCTTCTAACCTAACAACTTGATTTTCTAAAAAAATTCTAGCAAATCCTTGTTGTTTTAATATCTTTAGCTTGTCTTCTTTTTTTTCTTTTGTGTTCTTTAAAGGAGCGAGGAGTAATAATTTGTCTCCAGTTTTTAATTTTTTTTTGAGGTAGTTTAAAACGTCATTGACAGTATCTTTTTGTACTTTCTTTCCAGAAAGAGGAGAAAATGTGTTTCCAATTCGAGCATAAAGCAACCTCAGATAATCATATATTTCAGTTTTTGTTCCTACCGTTGAACGTGGGTTGGTTGAAGAAACTTTTTGTTCTACAGCGATGGCAGGGGCAATTCCTTCAATATCATCTACCTTTGGTTTATTAAGTTTTCCCATAAACTGACGAGCGTAGGAAGATAAACTTTCTACATAACGTCTTTGTCCTTCGGCATAGAGGGTATCGAAAACCAAAGATGATTTACCTGATCCTGATAAACCAGTTACCACCGTTAATTGATTTCTAGGGAAAACAGCATCTATATTCTTCAAATTGTGAAGCTTAGCTCCCTTAACTATAATGTGTTTTTTGGTGTCTAATTTGAGGATATCAAGCATTGCAAATAATCAAGCTTTAAAAATACAACTAATCTTAGTGTCCGCTATCAACTCTAGCTAAATTTTGATTTAAAAATAACTTTTGATTTATTCTTAAATATTATCTAAATTTGTAAAAAATGACATATGGCATAAAATTACTTTTACAATTATTTCGAAGTTGAACTAGTTAACACAAAAGTAGCTTATGCACTCTATTACTCCCCCTACTGATGCCCAATTAGTAAGTGATTATATTAAAGGAAACGAAAAATCTCTTGAATCACTAATTCATAAACATAAATCAAAAATTTATAACTTTATCTTTTCAAAGGTTTTTGATCGAGATAATGCAGAAGACATTTTCCAGGAAACCTTTATTAAGGTTATCAAAACTCTTAAAAATGGTACCTATAAAGAAGAAGGTAAATTTCTGTCATGGGTAATGCGAATTTCACATAATTTAATTATTGATTTCTTTAGAAAATCTAACCGCATCCCTAAATTTGAGGCTAGTAGCGAAGACTACGATATTTTTCAATTCATAAAAGACTCATCACCTAATGCAGAAAATATTTTAATCAACCAACAAATAGTGAATGATCTTCAAAAATTAATTTTAGGACTACCTGAGGATCAAAAAGAGGTCCTCAATATGAGATTATATAGAGATATGAGTTTTAAAGAAATAGCCGAATATACGGGTGTTAGTATTAATACTGCTTTAGGGAGAATGCGTTATGCTATTCTTAATTTAAGAAAAATGGTAGATGAGAATCAAATTTTTTTAACTCAATAAATAATTTTTTTAGAATTTTTACGTTATAAAGTAAAGAATCCATATGGTTAAAAATTACTTTAAAAAAAATTCTGTTTCACAAAATCAACCAAGACAAGAAGTCATTCAACGTATTCTAGCTTTTTCAAAGTACTATTCCATTACTAAGGTGCAACACGATGAAATCCTGGAGCAGACTTAAGCTTTTGCTTTAAAATAATTCTGGATTAAACTCTTTCTGCCAATTACTCTTGTTATGAGGTCTTTTTCGAGATCCCATCCTCTGGCTGGACTGAATTGACGTCCATACCAGATAATCTGGAGATGTAAGTCATTCCATAAGCCTTTTGGAAAGAGTCTCTTAGCATCCTTTTCTGTCTGAACTACATTCTTACCATTTGTGAACCCCCATCGGTACATTAATCTATGAATATGAGTGTCAACAGGAAAGGCAGGAACTCCAAATGCCTGAGACATTACTACACTGGCAGTTTTATGACCTACAGCTGGAAGATCCTCTAATGCTTCAAAACTTTGTGGAACTTCCCCATTATATTTATTTATTAAAATATGGGATAATTCATAAATCCCCTTTGATTTCATTGGTGACAGACCTACGGGTTTGATTATTTCACGAATTTGTTCTGCACTAAGCTTAATCATGTCGTATGGATTGTTAGCTACCTCAAACAACAAAGGGGTGATTTGGTTAACACGAACATCTGTACTTTGTGCAGACATTAAAACAGCAATTAAAAGGGTGTAAGGATCAGTATGATTCAAGGGAATTGGTATTTCAGGATATAACTTTTTCAATTCATCAATCACAAACGATACCTTTTCCTTTTTTGTCATATGTATTTTTTGTTATTTCGAAGGTAAAACAAAATATTAATAACATGGATATATTAAAGGCAGGGGACAAGGTCCCTCAATTTAAAACTATTGACCAAAATGGTAAAGCTTTTAGTCAAAGTCAGTTAGAAGGCAAAAAAACTATTGTATTCTTCTACCCTAGGGCAAATACTCCAGGATGTACTGCTGAAGCTTGTAATTTAAGAGACCATTATCAGGAGTTAAAATCAGCAGGTTTTCAATTGATTGGTGTTAGTGGTGATAATCAAAAAAAACAAAAAAATTTCGCAGATAAATATGAATTATCATTTACTTTATTTGCTGATGAGGAAAAAGAAGTAATTAAAGCCTTTGGTGTTTGGGGACCAAAAAAATTTCAAGGTCGGGAATATGAGGGTATCCACAGAACAACCTTTATAATTGACGACAAAGGGGTGGTTGAGCAAGTAATTGGTAAAGTCAAAACGAAGGATCACGCTGCTCAGATATTAGCATGTCTTTAAGCTAATTATTGGCTTTTACCTCTTTACTTTTCCATCCAAACATATCATTATTCATAATCTTTTCTGCTACTCCTGATGGAAGTTGATCTATCCAGTTTTTCTGACCATTTCTAATTTTGGTTAAGATCTCTCTAGAAAAAATAGAAAGGTAATCGTTTTCATATTCAAAAATATCAACAATTTTACCATTGTATTTAAAAAATTTATAGAAATCTTTCATTCGTGGATGAAGTTTGAGGTTGTTTGAAGTAATAATTTGCCCCGTTTCGAAGTCTTTCATGGGGTAGAGGTAAACCTTAAGGTTGTTATGAAACATTTTACCGAATGCTTCGAGAATTCCTCCCCTCACATCTTCATAATACTGTTCGTCAAAAATCTCGACAAAATTACTGACGCCCATTGCCAATCCCAATTGTTCCTTGGTGTATTTAGAGAGATAATCGACCATTCTATAGTACTCCTTAAAATCCGAGATCATAACCGTATGACCCAATGAGCCTAAAAGTTTGGCACGATCCATAAAATCACTTTCATCAATTTCACCTTGGGCGGTAAGGTTAGAAAGCGTTATTTCAAATATAACTTCTGTGTTTTTTTCTTTGACGTGTTGTTCTTTAATAAAAATATCAAATGATTTTTCAAACATATCAATATTTACCTTGGTAACAGGTCTAAAACTACCTCTTAACACCAAGATGTTTTTTTTATAAAGTGCTCTAGCAGGTAAAACATTATTCCCTTCAGGGTTGAACATTACTGCCTCAGTCATCCCATTTTTAACCAACTGTAAACTTAGGATACGATTGTCAATATTCTCAAATAATGGCCCTGAAAAGTTAATCGTATCAATCTCTATAGCAGATCTGTCGATGTGGTCGTAAAGATATTTAAGCAGCTTCTTAGGCTCGTCGTGGCTGTAAAAAGCACCGTGAACAAGATTTACTCCCATGATGCCAATAGCTTCCTGCTGAAGTCTTGCTTCTGATTGATTAAACCTGACATGAAGCATGATTTCATTATAAGGTTCTTCAGGAGCAGGTTGATAACGAATCCCCATCCACCCGTGTCCCTTAAATTTCTTTGCGAAATCGATTGTTGCTACTGTGTTGGCGTAAGCAAAAAACATTTTGTTGGGATGATTTTTTTTTGGAATACGATTTTCCAACAGCATAATTTCCCGATTCAACATTTTGTGTAGTCGAGTTTCGGTGACATAGCGCTTATCATCCTCTTCGCCGTAGATGGTGTCACTGAAGTTTTTATCGTAAGCACTGATTGTTTTAGCAATTGTTCCAGAAGCACCACCGACTCTAAAAAAGTGTCTTGCTACTTCTTGGCCAGCACCAATCTCAGCGAAAGTTCCGTAAACCCCCTCGTTAAGGTTAATTTTTAATGCTTTTCTCTCGGTCGAAGGGCGCTTTTCGAACTCTTTGTCTCCAAGTAGCGTGATTGCCATAGTGTAATTTATGTCATAAAATTACAAAGTTTGTTTTATTTCTCATTAAATATTTACATTTGAATTTATGCTATGATTAAAATAACTTTCCTTGGCACTGGAACATCTCAGGGAGTACCCATAATTGGGAGTAAACATCCTGTTTGCCTGAGTGAAAACTTAAAAGACAAAAGGCTGCGTTCCTCCATTTTAGTTCAGTGGGACGATTACAATTATGTAATTGATTGTGGACCAGACTTTAGACAGCAAATGCTTACAAATAATTGTGGTCGTTTGGACGGCATAATATTTACTCACGAGCATGCAGATCATACGGCTGGATTAGACGATATTCGCCCTTATTTTTTTCGCCAAGGAGATATACCTATATATGGAACCCATCGCGTCATAGAAAATTTGACATATCGGTTTGGTTATATTTTTGAAAGTAAAAAAAAATATCCTGGAGCTCCTGCTGTAAAAGTTCAAATTATTTCCAAAGATAATGATTTCATTATCAGTAATAAACGGGTTATTCCGATTGAAGTAATGCATAATCGTTTATCAATTATGGGGTATCGTATTGGCGGTTTTTCTTATCTAACCGACGTTAAGTACATAGAGGATGACCAGTTAGAAAAGCTTAGGGATTCTGATGTTTTAGTTCTTAACGCTTTAAGGGTAGAGCCTCATCCAACGCATCTAAACCTTGAAGAGGCATTAGCGCTAGTTGAAAAACTAAAGCCTAAAAAAGCCTATTTCACTCATATTAGCCACCTTTTAGGGTTTCATGATAAAGTGTCCAAAACACTCCCTAAAAATGTTCACCTTGCCTATGACAATTTACAAATCAACTGTAGTTAAAAATGAAATATAAAATAGCCATTTATCTTTTTTTATTTACCGCTTTAGTGCTAATTTTTCAGTTGGTCAACTCAAAAAAAATCCTTGATGACCAGGTGGATAAATTAGTTAAACTAAAAGCAGATAAAGAAAGCTATGAAGATTCTGTTTTAAAGCTTCAATCCCAATTAGATAAAGTAAATGATTTCACATTAGAAGGCAATGATTATGCATTGGGGTATTTTAAAAATACAAATGTTGAAAATATTGCTGATCAGATTAAAGATGAGTTGTATGAAAAGAATTTACTGAGAGATAAAAACGATTTAATCCCCTATAGAACAATGAATCGTAATTTTTTAATTAATAAAATTAAGGTCTTAAACCATAAGTGGCTTATTGCTGATTTTTCTGATGGTACAAATTGGGGAGAACTTTTCGTTACTTTTGAGATTGATCAATCTGGTAAAATTAATTTTGAACTCAAAGAACACTTTCTCTATACTACTCCAGATTAGTTTTTTTAATCCACTTTAGAAATGATTCAAAATTTTCTTGAGAAAGATTGTGTCCATCAGGATAAGTGTTAAATACCACCTTAGGATTCTTTACTTTAAGATACTCTATACTCGATTTTGCCCATTCATAAGGAATAGTGAGGTCATTTGACCCATGAGAGCAATAAGCCAAAACATCCTGGTATTCTCTCAGTGGCTTTTGCAGTAGTTCGTAATTGATGTAACCACTCATGCAAATTGCTCGCCTGAACAGAAAAGGGTGGTCTAGTAATAATGCCCAACTCAAAATTGCTCCTTGACTAAAGCCGATTAAGCTGATATCCTTGGGGTTCAGCTCATAGGTTGACGTAAAATAATCAAGTTGATCTATTATCTTAACAAGGGAGGTCTTTGCCTCATCATTATCTGACCATTTTTCCGAATTGGAATCAAAGTTTATTGAGTACCAGGCACCACCTCCAAATGGTGACTCCATTGGTGCTTGAAGGGAAATAATAGTATATTGTTCAGGAAGATAATTAGCGAACGAAAATAGATCATCCATATTGCTACCATATCCGTGAATTAAAATTAGTGAAGGGTGGGGTTCCTTAGTTTGGGTAGCTTTTTTTATTCTGTAAGACAACACGAGCTTATGGATTGGTGGTTAGCAAATTATTATTAAAGGTGCCCAGAACCTTTCCTTGTAAGGTAAGACCTAGATAGGCGCAATTTTTAGCCGTTGACCTTAAATCATTTTCTTTTAATCGGACTATTTTTTCTGGGTCAAACCAAGTCAAATCTGCTGTTTTACCCTCCGCTATGCTTGGGGATTGAATCTCAAAACATTCAGTTCCGCGGGTAAGGAAACTCAAAACTTTATCTATTGGAAAGATATTGGATAACAGGCCAAAACAGCTTTCAAGTCCAATTGTTCCAGGAGCCGAATTTTCAAACTCTAGTTTTTTATATTCTATATTCATTGGTTCATGCATGCTACTAACCATGTCTATTGTGCCATCAAGTAGACCTGCCCTTAACGCCTGTTGATCCGTTTTAGATCTTATAGGAGGAAAAACCTTAAAGTTGGTGTCAAAACCTTCTAGATCAGTCTCATCGAAGATTAAATTTGGAAGCCCAACACTACAACTAATATTTAGTCCTTGTTTTTTTGCTTCTCTGATTAGGGCTATGCTTTCTTCGGCACTGATTAGGGGAATATGAAGCTTTCCCTCTGTATATGACAAAATTTGTAAATCTCTAGCGATTTGAATTGTCTCTGCTAATGAAGGAATTCCCTTTACTCCAATTCTGGTACTAATTATACCCTCGTGCATCACACCAGATTCAGCTATTTCATCGTTTAGAGGATAAGAAAAGATGATTCCATCAAAACTTTGTACATACTGCAATGCAATCTTAAGTAGGTTTCCACTTGTTAAGGAGGACTTGTAGTCACCAAAACCGATGGCACCTTGCCGATGCATATCATAAAGAGATGCCAATTGTTTACCTTCACCTTTATAGGTAAGCGCTCCAATAGGGTAGAGGGAGGTAGTTTTGTTTTGCCCCATTTTAAATAAATGGCTGATCGTTGAATTAGAGTCTGGAATGGGAATGATATCTGGGTTGAGTAGTATTTTGGTAAAGCCACTACTAGCAGCCACATACAATCCGTTTTCTAAGGTCTCCCTCTCCTCATAACCAGGCTCCCCAAATGATACTCCGGAATCGAACCACCCTTTGGACACATGAAGGTTGTCATGCTCAATCACTTTGGTATTATCAGTATCAATAATATCATTACTTATTTTAGCAATTTCACCATTTTGGATTAAAAGGTCTTGGGAAGTAGAATGAAAAGGACTGGAGGGGTCTAAGATGGTAGCGTTTTTAAGTAGTATCTTCATCTAAGCTTCAGTATAGTACAAAAATATAAAATCAATACTAATTAAAAGGAATATAGTTGAAACATTCTTATTTAGAATTTTTCAAAAACACCTAATCCGAACAAAGCATAATCGTATTTTACTGGATCAACGGGATCAAATTTTCTTAATTTTTTATCCAATTCCTTTAGCGTTTTGAAGTCGTTTTGTTTTCGCTGGATTAAATTCAATTTTCTGGCAATATTCCCCGTATGTACATCCAGTGGAATAGAAAGCTGCGCTGGTGAATGTTGCTTCCAAATCCCAAAATCGACTCCCTTAGTATTGGATCTCACCATCCATCTCATAAACATATTTAATCTTTTAGCTGCACTTCCTTTGAGAGGGTCTGAAACGTGTTTCAAGGTTCTTTGAGGATGATCGATTTCAAAGAAAATGGATTTAAAATCATGGATAGTATCTTGTAATGAAGGGTTGTTTGAACTAAAAACATTTTCTAGCCCTTGGTGGTTTTTATAAATATTCTGCAATGATCTAACAAAGAAAGTAAGGTCAGTTGCATTGAATGTACGGTGAACAAAACCTTCAAATATGCTGAGATCACTTTTTTTATGGTTGATAATGAAATCGTAGGGGGCATTATCCATAAGCGCCATCATTTTATTAGCTGATTTCAATATACTCAATCGATTTCCCCATGCGATTGAAGCTGTTAAAAAGCCAGCGATTTCAACATCTTCTTTCTGTTTAAAACGGTGTGGGATTTGGATTGGATCAGAAGTGATAAAATCAATTAATTCGTATTGATTGGCTTTATAATCTAAAAATTCCTTTAATTCAATTTGGTTCATGTATTAATTTCTCCATCTCTAAGAATAATTTTTCTGTCTGCCATGTTAGCCAAACTATCATTATGCGTTACTATTACAAATGTAGTACCAAACTTTTTTCTAACATCAAAAAAAAGCTTATGTAATGCGTTAGCGTTTTCAGTATCTAAATTACCGCTTGGTTCATCTGCAAAAATAATTTTCGGTTGATTGATTAGGGCTCGAGCTACAGCAACCCTCTGCTGTTCTCCTCCGGAAAGCTCCTGAGGTTTGTGATGAATACGATCTGAAAGTCCAATTAAACTAAGTAATTCTTCAGCTGATCGTTTAAGCTCCTTTTGTTTTCGTTTTCCAATCCAGCCAGGAATACATACATTTTCTAGAGCAGTAAACTCAGGTAGCAACTCATGGAATTGAAATATAAAGCCGAGGTATTGATTCCTGAATGAGGCAAATGAAGATTGATTCATTCTTTTGACGTCAATTGAATTTATAATTAATGAACTATTATCTATTTGGTCAGGTTTATCCAAGGTGCCTATTATTTGAAGTAAGGTAGTTTTACCGGCTCCTGAAGGACCTACTATAGCAACTATTTCACCTGATTGAATTTCTAAATTAATTCCTTTAAGGACTGTTAATTCATCGTAGGTTTTATTTATGTTCTCACATGAAATTATTTTATCCATTAGAAGTGCTTATATCCTTTACAAATTAAATAAAATATTTCTTGCTTCACATGGAGTTATTAATGATTAAATATTTTAAGTCATTATATTTGATTGAAAAGATTTTAAAATGTTTAAAAATGCATATTTTGCTGGTGGTTGTTTTTGGTGTACGGAATCAATTTTTCAGAGGGTCAAAGGAGTTTCGTCAGTAATTCCTGGTTACATGGGTGGATATATAAAAAATCCATCCTATCATGAAGTTTGTAGTGGAAAAACTGGTCATACTGAAACTATTAAAATAACGTATGATAAAAATATTATTTCTTACAGCCAGCTTTTAGAAATTTTTTTTTTAACTCATGATCCAACTAAACTTAACAGACAAGGAAATGATGTTGGAACTCAATACAGATCAGCTGTGTTTTTCGAAAATCAAAGTGAAAAAAAACAGATTTTGGAATCCATTTCAATATTTGAAAAGAAAAAAATTTATAATGAATCATTCGTTACTGAAATTAATAAAAAAATAGAATTTTATGATGCTGAAACAGAACATCATGACTACTACAATCAAAATAAAAGTCAATCATATTGTCAATTTGTAATTAGACCTAAAATCAAAAAGTTTGAAAATTTATTAAATAAATAAGATTTTGAAGTAAGAACCTTTTTTTTGGACTTAGTCAGCTATATTTTTAATCAAAACCTAGGCTAATTTATTTAGAATTTTTTTTTTTAAAAAGGAATCCTAATCCAATTCGCTTTAATATTTTTTTCTCAAAATCCCAGAAAAACTTGAATTGAAAAAAAAATACTGCTACCACGATAAGTAGTATCTGATAAATTGGAAAAATGATAAATATTCTTAAAAATGTGTAGAGTATGTTTCCTAGTTTGAAATCATCAAAATTGGAGGGGTAAATATTAATTAATTCTAAAAGTGGAACAGCTAATTTAGCGCTAGTTGTACCTGTTATGGCGAAGACAATAAAAATTAGTGTTAATTGAAAATTACTAGAAATGTTCCATTTCTTCTTTAAATACTTTAACATTTAAGTACTAGCTTAAAATTGCTTTAATCTGTGTAGCCAATTCCAAGCCGATTCTATCTTGTGCCTCTAACGTCGCAGCCCCAATATGAGGTGTTAATGAAATTCTTGGATGCATCAACAGTTTGATTGCGGGTTTAGGTTCGTTTTCATATGTATCCAAACATGCAAAAGCTATTTTACCATTATCTAATGCGTTAACCAAAGCTACTTCATCAATAATCCCACCTCGAGCAGCATTAATTATTGCTGCACCATCCTTCATAATACCAAATTCTTTTTTTCCGATAACATAGTCCTTCTGTGCTGGAACGTGCAGACTAATAAAATCAGAGCTTTTCAGAACTTCACTCGAGTGAATAGTTTCGACATTAACATTTATTGAGTCACCATTGAATAAAGTAACGGGAACTTCTACGTCATTTATGAATTTATCAGATGCCTTGACTTCCATTCCAACACCCAGGGCAATTTTAGCTACTTCTTGTCCAATTCTTCCAAACCCAATAATCCCAAGTGTCTTTCCGCGAAGTTCAATGCCTTTTGCATAAGCTTTTTTTAAGCTTTTAAAATTACTTTCTCCCTCTAATGGCATATTTCTATTTGAATCGTATACGAACCTAACACCTCCGTAGAGATGAGCAAAAACTAATTCTGCCACGGAAGATGAGGAGGCAGCAGGAGTGTTTATAACACTAAGCCCTTTTTCTCTAGCGTATTCTACATCGATATTATCCATTCCAACACCCCCACGACCGATGATTTTTAATCCTGGACAAGTGTTAATAAGTTCTTTTCTTGCAGTAGTTGCACTTCTAACCAACAAAACGACAATTTTGTTCTCATTTATAAAACTCACCAATTGCTCTTGTGCAACATTAGTGGTAATTACTTCGTAACCGGCTTCGGTCAGAGCATCTATGCCCGACTGTGAAATACCGTCGTTAGCTAATATTTTCATTGTAAATTAATTAAACGTTCTTTCAAATTCTTTCATGCAATCCACAAGTGTTTGAATACTTTCCACGGATAGGGCGTTGTAAATTGAAGCGCGGTAACCTCCAACGGATCTATGTCCTTTCAGTCCACTTATTTTAGCATTGTTCCAGATGGTATCAAAAATTGCCGCACTACTATCATCTACAAGGTTGAAAGTAGCATTCATAGCACTACGATCATCTAAATTGGCAAATCCCTCAAATAAGGGATTTCGGTCAATCTCATCATAAATCATTGCCGCTTTCTTTTCGTTTTGGATACCAATACCTTTTAGACCTCCATTTTTTAAAATCCAACGCAAATTAAGTAAAACAGTATATACTGGAAATACAGGAGGGGTATTGAACATGCTTCCCGCATTAGCTTGAATCTCATAATTTAACATTGAAGGAATTGATCTAGTTACCTTATTGAAAGCAGTTTCCTTAATTATTACCAAAGTAACGCCGGAGGGTCCCATATTTTTTTGAGCCCCAGCATAGAAAAGGTCAAATTTAGAATAATCGAGGGGTCGAGAAAAAATATCTGAACTCATGTCGGCTACTAGTGGTACAGAAGTTTCGGGTAAATTTTTATATTGAGTACCGAAGATGGTATTGTTGGACGTGATGTGTAGGTAATCCAAATCATTTGGAATATCGTATCCCTTTGGGATATAATTAAAGTTCTTGTCTTTGGACGAGGCCAACTCAATCACATCACCTAAAATTTTGGCCTCTTTAATCGCCTTGGTTGACCATGTTCCAGAATTCACATAACCTGCCTTTGATTCGAGCATATTGTAAGCGGTCATCAGGAATTGCATACTTGCTCCTCCTTGTAAATACATCGCTTTATATCCCTTTCCTTCCAACCCAAGTATTTGAAGGGCCAAATCACAAGCCTCTTCCATTATAGCTTTAAATTCATTGCTGCGATGGGAAATTTCGATTAAGGATAAACCTATGTCATCTAGCTCTAATACCGCCTCCGCAGCACCTTGAATAACCTCTTGGGGTAAAATTGCAGGTCCTGCACTAAAATTGTGTTTTTTCATATGAATAATAATTTGCAAATATCAAAAGTTAAGTGCAAATTCCCATTCAAAAAATCGGAATTTTTGATATTTTTTTTAACAAACTGTTAAATAATCTTACCATTAAAATTAGAGAGATACTAAGAATCTAATTGTGTCGACCCCGTCAGCATAATCCCATAAGTTAGGCTTTTGGGTAGAGCCGAAAGTAACCGCGCTTTTGTGAGACTCGTTTGTGACAACACATTGTATATAATCTTTTTGTTTATCAAGTTGGTTTTTCAATAATCTATATTCAGTATAAAATTCGTAAAAAGCACAAGCAATAGGGGATGAGATTGCTGAATCTTTTTTTAGCATAAAGAAACCATTTTCCTTAAACTCAAATTCACTCATCAAAAAAATAGCTTTGTTATAATCGTAATTGTTAGCATACTTATTGACATTAATAAGATTTGAAAAAGGATAGATTCCACCAAAAATTTTATTTAAGTCATACCCTTGTGGCAGGTATAGTTTAGAGACACTCCTACAGCCCAATCCAAAATACTGAAGCATATCCCTTCCCAATCCTTCCAGTTCAAGTTTAGTTTCTTTTCCATTTAATATGGCTATCCCATTCCTGTTTTTTCTTATTATACTTGGATATTTAGAAAAATAATAATTAAAATAGCGAGCAGCATTATTACTACCTGTAGCTATAACGGCATCGAAATCTTCAAGTTTTTCGGATGTAAAAGAGGTCATTGATTTCAATAAGGAATTATTATTGACAATGAAAGGGATTAACACTTTGTCTTTCGATGAGCATTTGACCAACGCAATATTTCCGGTTACCCAAATCGCAATTAGATCATGGAATCCAACCATAGGAAGGTTACCTGCCAGAACTAAAGCAATGATTTTTGGGGTACGATTTTCTTCAATTTCGTATGCCGCCAACCACTTTTGTATTTTTTCCTTTTCCAAAGCAATTCCCCAGCAAGCGATTGCATGAAGGCATTCTTTCTTTCTAAACCAACCATTTTCTATATTGGCTTTTTCAATCGCTCTGACAAATGGAAGATATTCAGGTTTATTTTCGTCAAAGTACTTAAAGTAGTGTCCTAATGCTACTAATGCTCTAATTCTTTGACTTAGCGTACCCATTTTATTTGTAAAGAAGAATTATTGGTCTTAATTTTGAAGTCAAATTTAATTAAACATATTCATTATGGCCATAATCATTACCGATGAATGTATCAATTGCGGTGCTTGCGAACCTGAATGCCCCAATACCGCAATTTATGAAGGTGCTGATGATTGGAGGTATAAAGATGGAACCGAGCTGACGGGTAATCTTATACTTCCAAATGGAAAAGAGGTGAATGCTGATGATACTCAAATCCCTGTTTCTGATGAATTTTACTACATAGTTCCCGATAAATGTACAGAGTGTAAAGGATTTCATGATGAGCCCCAATGCGCGGCTGTATGTCCTGTGGACTGTTGCATACCTGATGAAAAAAATATAGAAACCGAAGATGAGTTGTTAGGCAAACAACGTTTTATGCACGCAGATTAATATTAACTAACTTTATGAAAGCAGGTATTGTAGGATTACCTAATGTTGGTAAATCAACCTTATTCAATTGTCTATCAAATGCTAAGGCTCAAAGCGCAAATTTTCCATTTTGCACTATAGAGCCTAATGTTGGTGTAGTTAATGTACCGGATGATCGATTAGAGTTTTTGAGTAATCTAGTTAATCCAGAAAAAGTTATTCCAGCAACTGTAGAGATAGTTGATATAGCAGGATTAGTTAAAGGTGCTAGTAAAGGAGAGGGGCTGGGAAACCAGTTTTTAGGTAATATTTGTGAAACCGATGCCATACTTCATGTACTTAGGTGCTTTGATGATGATAATATCATCCATGTTGATGGTACTATTGACCCTTTAAGGGACAAAGAAACCATCGATATAGAATTACAGTTAAAAGATTTAGAGACAGTCGAAAAAAGAAAGGAAAAAATTAGCCGGTTAGCTAAAACAGGAAATAAAGAAGCTCAAAAAGAACTTGAAATTATAGAAAAAATAATCGTTTCCCTTGAAAGCGCTCAAAATGTAAGATCTATAAACTTTAGTGATGAAGAGCATTCGGTTTATGTGAATGCAATGCAGTTGATCACCGATAAGCCTGTTTTGTATATCTGTAATGTTAGTGAAAATAGTGCTGCCAAAGGGAATTTATATGTTGATCAGGTTAAAGAAGCGATCTTAAGTGAAAAGGCTGAAGTGTTAGTTTTGGCTGCAAGTATTGAGGCCGATATCAACGAATTGGAATCCTACGAAGAAAGGCAGCTGTTCTTGGAAGACTTAGGACTATCGGAACCGGGTTCTGCCAAATTGATTCGTTCTGCTTATGATTTGTTGTCTCTACGTACATATTTTACTGCTGGAGAAAAAGAAGTCCGTGCATGGACCATCCGCAAGGGTTCATCTGCACCTCAAGCTGCTGGTATTATTCATTCTGACTTTGAAAAAGGTTTTATCCGTGCAGAAGTAATTGCTTATAAAGATTATCAAGCTTTAGGAAGCGAACAAAAAGTTAAAGAAGCCGGAAAGATAAGGGTAGAAGGAAAAGAGTATTTAGTTCAAGACGGAGATGTAATTCATTTTAGATTTAATGTTTAAATCTTCATTAGATTCGATTATTTCTGTAATGTTTGAAATTTTTTTAAACATTATTTTAAAATAGAATCATAGATTAATACTTTTTCCCAGAGCCTTTCCCCTTTTTCAATAAACAATAAATGTGTAGGATCAACCTGATAGGCGTCTTGAGTCTCTAAATCTGGAAAAGTTACAATTAAACTGTAGGTGTAAGAGCTATCGATTACATGTCGTTTGGTATTTGCGGGTTCACCTATATGGGTGCTTATGACCTGAGGATTCTTATCGATAAACTCCTCCAACACTTTTTTAAAAATTTTTCTGTCATTTTGGCTGTTTGGGTTTTTTAGCCAAAAAAAGACTATATGTACAAAATCTCCTTTTATCTTTTCTGGTATTATTGACATGGTTATTGATTTTGTAATGTAAAAACTAAATATTTAGGGTCAGTCATTTCGATTTTAATTCTTTGGCAATCTATAAAAATATTTCCTCAAAAGCCTGATTTGTTGTGGTTGGAATTTAAACTTCTCAACAATCTATATGTGTATTTTGTTAATTTCTTTGCCATGATTTAAACCTAATATTAACCTTCAAATTTTAATTTAGCTTTGACTTTATGGCCAAAGAAACCCAATATACTGAGGAGAATATTCGTTCTCTTGATTGGAAGGAGCACATACGCATGCGTCCTGGCATGTATATTGGTAAGCTTGGGGATGGCTCTTCTCCCGATGACGGCATATATATTCTACTAAAAGAAGTTTTAGACAACTGTATTGATGAGTTTGTCATGGGAGCAGGAAAAACTATTAAAATTGTAATAAAAGAAAATAAAGTAATCGTAAGAGACTTTGGTAGGGGAATCCCCCTCGGGAAAGTTGTCGATGTAGTTTCAAAAATGAATACTGGTGGGAAATACGACTCCCGTGCGTTTAAGAAATCGGTAGGACTAAATGGAGTTGGGACCAAAGCTGTAAATGCATTATCCTCTACTTTTCGGGTAGAATCTGTTAGAGACAATCAAATGACAAGTGCAGAATTTGAATTTGGAAATCTTACTTTGGAAGAACCCATATTAGAAAGTTCTAGAAGAAGGGGAACCAAGATTTTATTTATCCCAGACAAAAGCATATTCAAGCATTATAAATACCGACTGGAATATGTAGAACGGATGATCAGGAATTACGTTTACCTAAATCCAGGATTGACCATAGACTTAAATGGAATAAAGTTTTTTTCTAATAATGGTCTTAAAGACTTGTTACAGGATCAAACCAATTCCGCAGATTTACTTTACCCTATAATTCACTTGCGTGGAGTAGACATAGAAGTTGCTATTTCTCATAGTCGCACACAGTACAGTGAAGAATACCATTCCTTTGTTAATGGACAGAACACTACTCAAGGAGGAACCCATCAGGTCGCTTTTAGAGAAGCCTTAGTTAAAACAATACGTGAACACTTTGGAAAGAATTTTGACGCATCCGACATTAGAAAATCGATTATCTCTGCCATAAGTATCAAAGTAATGGAACCTGTTTTTGAGTCCCAAACTAAAACCAAACTGGGTTCAACCGAAATGGGTGGAGGCATGCCTTCTGTTCGGGCCTACATTAATGATTTTTTAGGCACCCAGATGGACAATCATCTTCATAAGAATACTGAAACAGCTAATGCTATACGCAAGAAAATTTTACAAGCTGAAAAAGAGCGAAAGGAATTGTCAGGTATTAGAAAATTAGCCCGAGAACGTGCCAAAAAAGCGAGTTTACACAATAAGAAACTTAGAGATTGCCGGGTTCATCTAGCTGATTTAAAAAAAGATCGACGTTTGGAATCTACAATATTTATTACAGAAGGAGATTCTGCAAGTGGCTCTATCACTAAATCTAGAGACGTAAATACTCAAGCAGTTTTTAGTCTAAGGGGGAAGCCATTGAATACTTATGGTATGACCAAAAAAATCGTATACGAAAACGAAGAGTTCAATCTACTGCAAGCTGCCCTTAACATTGAAGACAGTTTGGAGAATTTGCGATATAATAATGTTGTGATTGCGACCGATGCTGATGTAGATGGCATGCATATTAGGCTACTGTTGATTACCTTTTTTCTTCAATTTTTTCCTGAATTAATCAAAGAGGGGCACCTTTATATATTACAAACCCCGCTTTTTAGGGTTAGAGATAAAAAACAAACTTTTTACTGCTATAGCGAAAAGGAAAAAGAAAACGCAATTAATAAACTAGCTGGTAAGCCTGAGATTACAAGATTTAAAGGTTTGGGTGAAATTTCACCAGATGAATTTAAGTATTTTATAGGCGAGGATATTCGACTAGATCCACTTATGTTAGATAAATCTACCACCACAGAGGATTTACTCCAATTCTATATGGGTAAAAATACACAAGATCGTCAAAAATTCATAATTGAAAATCTCAAGGTTGAGCTCGATACAGCAGATGAAACGGTTTAATAAGTGATGGGATTAGAAAAAGATAGTATACCTGATCAGCAGAATGATAGCGACTCTTTAGTCAAGGTCACCGGTATGTATAAAGACTGGTTCCTCGACTATGCTTCATATGTTATTCTCGAGCGGGCTGTTCCTGCAATTTATGACGGGCTAAAGCCAGTTCAAAGAAGGATTTTTCATTCGATGAAAGACCTTGATGACGGTCGTTACAACAAAGTTGCAAATGTCGTGGGACATACCATGCAGTACCACCCCCATGGTGACGCCAGTATTGCTGATGCGATGGTTCAGGTTGGTCAAAAAGAATTGTTAATTGATACTCAGGGGAACTGGGGGAATATTCTTACCGGAGATCGCGCTGCTGCATCGAGGTATATCGAAGCTAGGCTATCAAAGTTTGCATTAGAGGTGGTTTTTAGTCCTAAAGTAACTGATTGGCAATTGTCATACGACGGACGAAAAAAGGAACCAGTCCACTTACCGGTCAAATTCCCTTTATTACTAGCTCAAGGAGCTGAGGGTATTGCGGTGGGGCTCTCAACCAAGATTTTACCTCACAACTTCATAGAGTTGCTCAAAGGAAGTATCCAGCATTTAAAAGGTAAAAAAATATCGCTTTACCCTGATTTTCAAACGGGTGGTATTATTGATATTCAGTCTTATAACGATGGGAATAGAGGAGGTAAAGTTAGGGTAAGGGCTAAAATTTCCCAACAGGATAAAAATACCTTAGTTATCAACGAAATCCCCTATGGAACGACAACAACGGGTTTAATCGAAAATATTCTCAAAGCCAATGAACGGGGTAAAATAAAAATAAAAAAAATTGAGGATAATACAGCTGCGTCGGTTGAAATATTAGTCCATCTTCCTTCGGGAATTTCACCTGATAAAACCATAGACGCGCTCTATGCTTTTACGGATTGTGAGAGTTCTATTTCTCCCTTAGGCTGTGTTATTATTGAAAACAAACCCCATTTTATTGGTGTGAGTGAAATGCTGAAACTTTCTACAGACCATACGGTAGTACTTCTAAAAAAAGAACTTGAGTTTCAGCTTAAGGACTTAGAGAACCAATGGCATTACGCCTCTCTTGAACGTATATTTATCGAAAACAGAATATATAGAGATATTGAAGATGAATCTACCTGGGAAGGGGTCATGCAGGCTATTGAAACTGGGTTGTCTCCGCATACTTCAAAGCTTAAAAGAGCTTTGATAGAGGAAGACCTAGCAAGGCTAACCGAAATAAGAATTAAGAGAATTTCCAAATTTGATATCGATAAAGCTCAACAGAAAATTAAAGCTTTAGAGGTTGATATTGATGAAGTTAAAAACAATTTAGAACATCTTATTGACTACGCTATTAAATATTTTAATCATCTAATTAAAACATATGGGAGGGACAAAGAACGTAAATCTGAGATTAGGATTTTTGATGATGTCGATGCTAAAAAAGTAGTGGTTCGAAATCAGAAGCTCTACATTAATAGAAAAGAGGGTTTTATTGGAACTTCTTTGAGAAAAGATGAATACCTCTGCGATTGTTCAGATATTGATGATGTAATTATCTTTACAAAAGAAGGGAAGATGCAGGTCGTTCGAGTTGATAGTAAAATCTTTGTTGGTAAAGATATCATTCACTCTGCCATATTCAAACGTAATGATACAAGGACGATTTACAATATGATATATCGGGACGGAAAAAGGGGAACTTCATTTATCAAGCGCTTCCCTGTAAAAGGGATTACAAGAGACAAGGTCTATAATATGACCCAAGGAACAGATGGATCAATAGTTCTTTACTTCACCTCTAACCATAACGGAGAAGCAGAAGTGGTAAATGTTATGTTAAGAAATACTGGTAATATTAAAAAATTAAAATGGGATTTAGATTTTGCAGATCTTCAGATTAAAGGAAGGGGTGCTAGAGGTAATACCGTGACCAAATATTCTATTCTCCGAGTTGAATTAAAAGAAAAAGGTATTTCTACACTAAAACCCCGAAAAATTTGGTTTGACAAAACAATAAAAAGGTTGAATACAGATGAAAGGGGTATTTTGTTGGGAGCCTTTAGCGGTGAGGATAAGATATTATTGGTTAATAATGATGGTAATTCCAAAGTTGTTACCCCTGAAATGTCTTTACATTTTAATGATAAAATGATAAGGATTGAGAAATGGATTCCCAACAAACCTTTGACTGCAATTTATTTAGATACTGAAAAAGAACGTTACTTTATAAAGCGATTTTTAATTGAGAGCGAAACCAAGGAAGATAATTTTGTTAAAGATGGGGGCGAACTTTTATTTTTAAACTCAGATTGGCGTCCAGTAATTGAAGTTGAATTTGTCAAGCCTCGTGATAAAGAGGTAATACCATCTCTAGAAATCAATGCAGAAGACTTTATTGCAATTAAGGGGTTCAAAGCTATAGGAAACCAGCTAACTGCAAAGAAAATTAAAAAGATTACACTTAAGGAAGTATTGCCCTACGAAGCGGAAGTTCAAGTCGTGGAAGAGATCGAAGTTACCGATCAAGAAGAGGTGCGCAGTAATGAACCCCAAACAAAACTCGATTTATAAATATATTAAGACTACCTAATACTAAAATTATAAATTTAAACTGAATTGAAAAAGCAACACCGATAAGTGTTCCGGAAAAACAAGGTTTAAAAGTTGATGTTTACATCGGTGATTGAAAGTGATGTTAGCTAATATTTATTAATTTTTTTAATTGTACCGCGTTGTTTGTTATCGCCCTTCCCTACCATAGAATATTCAAAAGTGTAGGAGTCTAAGTTGGTGGAGAGAATCTTGATTTGAATAGGTCGCTTATCTTGATTAGATTTAGGGTTTAACTTTGTTAAAATAAATTCACAATCATTTACCCATCTAATACTTGCAGAATCTATTTTACCTTCATAGGTTTCGATTTCTAATTGGTCAGTCCTCGTAAAATAGGAAGTTTTCAACGTCCCATTCACGATCGTAGAAAACTCAAACTCACCAGTGTGGAAATTAAGACAATTCCGCTCTACTTTATAACAAGCGTTTAGGGAAAGCAATCCCAGTATTAAAAATAAATAAATTTTAATTTTTAGGCTTAAAATGCTGAAATTTTCCATCTGCGTAAATATAAATGATTTCTTTGGGAGCTTCATTGCTTTGTGATGGATTAGTAGTAATAGTTTTTGGCCCTGGAGTCATTTCATCAAGAACCTCGGTTTCTCTTGTTATTGTTTGGTTGGAAAGATTTTCTGAATCTTTAGATAGGGAGGAAGGCCTCCCTAGAATTAACCATTCCAAGTTGACTTCATCGAAAGCATCATGTATTTTTATAAGAAAATCTAAACTAGGTTTATTTCTTCCAGAAAGAATATGGGACATAGCTGATCGCTGAACGCCGATTTTGGTTGCAAAAGATGCAGAGGTTAATTGATGGTTATTTCTAATTTCTTCAATTCTCGATACAATCGATGCGTTGTTTAACATTGTAAACTATTTTTTTATTTTACTAAATTAAGCATTTTAATTTTGAATTTCATAAGACTTAAAGATTTAAATATTATTAAACTGATGAATTAATATTTAAATATAAAATATTGATAAACAATATTTTATATAATTATAAATAAACTTTGATTACAATTGTTTACAAGAATAAAGTTTTAAGGTAAATAAATGTATATAAATGTGAACTTAATCAGTTTAAAATTGTTAACAGAGACTTGTTTACATTTGTGTAAATATTTGCTTTGACTTCAATTAATCGATACTTACCACCTATTATCCTGAACAGTCAATTGCAGGCGTTAGTAAAATCAGGAACTTTATTAACCATTGGCAAGTCTGTTAACCTTTTACCCATTTATGGGCTAAAAGTTGGTAACGGCCCATTAAAAGTTCTAATTTGGTCACAGATGCACGGCAACGAATCAACCACAACACGTGCAATACTTCATATATTAGAAGACTTCAAGGCAGGAAAAGCATTAGAGATACTAGACCAACTATCTATATTTATTATCCCGCAGCTTAACCCAGATGGTTCCAAGGTATATACCCGATACAACGCTAATCATGTTGACCTGAACAGAGATGCAGTAGACCAAAGCCAACCAGAAAGTGTCGCTTTAAAAGCAGTATTCGATGAGTTTAAACCTGATTTTTGCTTTAATCTACATGGCCAGAGAACTATTTTTGCCGCTGGAAAAAAAGGAAGCCCTAGTACTTTATCTTTCTTATCCCCGGCAGCTGACAGCCAGAGATTAATCACTCCAGAAAGACTTAAGGCTATGCAAATTATTGTAGCCATCAACAATAACTTGGGGACTAGCCTCACGAATCAAATAGGGAGGTATGAAGATACTTTTAATATCAATTGCGTAGGAGACTTGTTTACCTCTTTGGGAGCTGCTACTATATTATTTGAGGCAGGGCATTACCAAATGGATTATGATCGAGATATCACTCTTAGATACACTTGTAAGTCAATAATGACAGCTTTAAACGTAATCGCCAAAGAAGATTATCTTCTATTTACAGCTGATGAATATCATAAAATTCCAGAAAACAGAAAAGAATACGTAGATATTATAATACGGGGCGTGACCATTACAGATGGAGACCAAACTTTAATAAACCAATCATTGGCACTTCAATATGAAGAAGTTCTTAATAATAACAGCATATTATTTCAACCCAAATGTGTTACTTATGGACAAAACTTAGGTTTAATTGGCCACCAAACACTTTCCATATCAGATTTAAATATTCATGATTCAATTCGGTTTAAAGTCGGTAAAACCATTAAAATATTTTAAAAAAACTATTTTTCGATAAAAAATAATCAGTAAACATCTTTTTTTATTGAAATATTCTTAATTTTCAAGTGAATTTGATAAAAACCAATATCTCATGAATAAGGTTAAGTTGGATGAAGTAGATCACCAAATCCTTGATATACTCATCGATAACACGCGTGTTCCTTTTACAGACATCTCTAAGCGTCTTTTTATATCTGCAGGAACAGTTCACGTACGTGTAAAAAAAATGGAGGAAGCAGGAATAATTAAAGGATCTTCTCTAAATTTAGATTACGTCAAGCTAGGCTACTCTTTTATTGCTTACATCGGTATTTTTCTTGAAAACACTAAGAAGATGAATCAAGTTATTGATGATATTAGAAAAATACCATTTGTTACTGTCGCTCACATAACTACAGGTAAATTTAATATTTTTTGTAAAGTTAGAGCCAATGATACTAAGCATGCGAAAGATATAATTTTCATGATTGATGATATTGATGGGGTTTCAAGAACTGAAACGATGATTTCGCTTGAAGAAAGCATCAACGATAAAAAGAGATTAATGCACAGAATTTTTAATGAATTATAAACTTTAAGATTCCTATAAAAACTAATGGCTCGAAAACCTAAAATCGAAAGATTTAATGAGAGTGTTCTCTCAAAATTTCAGATATATAATAGCCTTTTTTTAACCCTTCCTTTTGATTCTATTCGTAACACCTCTGTATTGATTCCACTTTTTACTGATCATTGTAAAAATGGCTATGAGCAAAATCTAAATCCAAGAGAAATTACCTCTAGTTTTTTTAGTCGTTACTTACCTGAATATGATGAAAAGTCTCAAATTGACTTGCTCTACCGCTTTATTCAGTATATAGAAAGACAGGTAGTTCTATTTGACGCCATTGAGGATTCTGCATTTGGTTATGTAAATAATATGCACGGCAGAGGAACCATTCGAAATATTAAAGAAGACGCAAAGGACAATCAGAAAATTGATCAGCTGAAAGATTACCTAAATCGTTTTAAGGTTAGAATTGTCCTAACGGCTCACCCAACTCAATTTTATCCAGGAAGTGTATTAGGTATAATCAACGATCTTGCTAAAGCTGTTAGTGGGGGAGAACTAGAGTCAGTCAAAATGCTTTTAACTCAGTTAGGTAAAACAAAATTTTATAAAAAAACAAAACCAACTCCTTTTGATGAAGCTATTAGCCTAATTTGGTATTTAGAAAATGTATTCTATCACAGTGCCAGCACTATTTACACCTACATCAAAAGAAATATCTTTGATAAAAAAGAACTGGAAAATTCTATTTTCGATTTTGGGTTTTGGCCAGGTGGTGACCGAGATGGAAATCCATACGTTACTCCAGAAATCACTTTAAAAACAGCAGAGAGTCTTAAGTTTTCAATTTTAAGAAATTATTTTAGAGAAGTAAGAAAGATGAAACGAAGCTTGACCTTTGATGGTTTGGAAGAAAAACTTGATTCAATTGAAAGTGATCTTTACGCTACCCTTTTTTCTAAAAACAAACCCACCTACTTTAATATTTCATATTTTGAAAACGCTTTAAACGAAATCCATGAAATTATCAAAAACCATAGCGATGGGCTCTATGAATCGCTTATTTTAGATCTAAAGCACAAGGTTAAAATTTTTGGTTTTCATTTTGCCAGTTTAGATATCCGTCAAGATTCTAGAATACATAAGCAGGTTTTTGATGAGATATTTTCTCATCCAAAAATCCAAGACTACGTAGTTGGGCTGCCAGAAAATTTTAATGAATTAGATACTGAATCAAGGCATCAAGTATTGACCTCAATTAAAGGTGATGTACCTGCTGATATTTTTGATTCTAAAATCACCAAAGAAACCATTGGCAGTATAAGAGCAATGCGTAAAATTCAAGAAAGTAACGGAGAAAGGGGCTGTAACCGATATATCATTAGTAATTGTCAGTCGATTGATAATCTTTTGGAGCTCTTTGCTTTGCATAAAATTTGTAATTGGGATAAACCTTCTGTAGATATCATTCCACTTTTTGAGACCATTCCTGATCTCAACGTTTGTGAAGAAATAATGAACTCACTCTACAAAAACAAAGAATACCGAAAACACCTTACCACAAGAGGTGACAAACAAACTGTTATGTTGGGCTTTTCAGATGGAACCAAAGACGGTGGGTACTTTATGGCTAATTGGAGTATATATAGAGCAAAGGAAGACTTAACAGGTTTGTCAAAAAAATATGGGATAAATATTGCCTTTTTTGATGGGAGGGGAGGACCACCTGCGCGCGGTGGAGGAAACACCCATGAGTTTTATGCTTCAATGGGTAAGAAAATCCAAGCAGACGATATCCAGTTGACCATACAAGGACAGACGATCAGCTCAAATTTTGGCACTAATGATTCCTGTCAGTATAACTTAGAACAACTATTGAGTTCGGGGATTCATAATCAAGTTTTTAATTCTGAGCGTAATATACTTTCTGATAATGACCGTGAAACTATGGATAAATTGGCAGTCAAAAGTCACGCAGCTTATCGAAATTTCAAGGCGCACCCAAAGTTTTTGCCTTATCTTGAGGAGATGACTACCCTTAAATATTACGCAAAGGCCAATATAGGTAGTCGCCCATCTAAACGAGGAAGTTCCAAAAACCTAGATTTCTCTGACTTGAGAGCTATTCCTTTTGTAGGGAGTTGGAGTCAGTCTAAACAAAATGTACCTGGATTTTTCGGCGTAGGCACTGCACTAAAAAGCTTTGCTCAAGATGATCAGTTTGACAAAGTCATTCAGCTGTATCATCAGTCATCATTTTTTAGGACACTTATCGCCAATAGCATGATGAGTCTTACGAAATCTTTCTTCGGCTTGACAGCTTACATGGAAAATGACAAACGTTTTGGAGATTTCTGGAACCTTATTCACAATGAATATAAGTTAACCAAAGAAATGATTTTAAAGCTCACTGGACATCAAGAGTTGATGGAGAGCGAACCAGCAGGAAAAGCCTCTATTAAAATTAGAGAAGAAATCGTTCAACCATTACTGACCATTCAACAGTACGCATTAATGACCATTCTCAACACCACTGATGAGGCTGTTATGAGTGAGGAAATTAAAGACTTGTATAAAAAAATGGTAACTCGTTCACTCTTTGGTAATATCAATGCCAGTAGAAATTCGGCTTAATTGGCTTGATAAAAATTAAAGGCTGCAATAAGGTTTTCTTCTTTAATTTCCACATCAATAACAGGTTGAGCGATTGCCTTCAGCAAAACAAACTTTACTTTACCATGACTATTTTTCTTATCATATTTCAATAAAGCTATGATATCATTGATGTCTTGCCTCGTAAAATGAACCCTAGAAAAAATATTTAAAAAAACAGCTTTAATCTCCTCTACTGCCTCAATGCTCAGTCCTACTAGTCGGAAACCAAGATAAGCCTCTGTTATCATTCCTATGGCAATGGCTTCTCCATGTAGTAATGATTTTTTCTTAGAATTGGTTAAAAAATAAGACTCAATGGCATGTCCTAGAGTATGTCCAAAATTTAAAATTTTTCTCAAATTATTTTCGAAGGGATCAGCTGTTACAATCCCGTTTTTAATTGAAATAGAATGATGGATGTGATGGATGATATCTTTTTCTTCTAGATATTGAAAATTTGAAAGCTTCTTAAAATATTCGGCATGGCGAATTATTCCGTGTTTCAGCATTTCGGCATATCCACTTCGATATTCTTTTTTTGGCAATGTCTGGAGGAAAATAGCATCAACGACAACCAATTTAGGATTTGTTATGGTTCCTATTTGATTTTTTAAGCCCCCAAGATCTACACCAGTTTTGCCACCTACTGAAGCATCTACCATTGAAAGTAGGGTGGTGGGGATATTGACAAAATCAATTCCACGCTTAAAAGATGCAGCGACAAATCCCCCAAGATCTGTCACAACTCCTCCGCCCAAGTTGATTAATAAACTTTTCCTGTCGGCACCCAAGTCAGAAAGTTCTTGCCATACCTCTTGACATGATTCTAAATTCTTATAGACTTCTCCGGCTTTAATAGTTATAACGGACTTACCCTCTAAGGTCTTAATTTTCTCTAAGAAATAGGGCAAACAATGTTTTTGAGTATTGGTATCTACCAAAAGGAAAATATAGGAATAATCATTCCGTAATTGATCGTTTAAGTCTTGATAACCCTTTTCAGAGAATGAAACCTTGTAATCAGCTCCATTTATGGTGGTTAAACCCTTGTTCATATTTACAAAAGTATAACTTTAGTTTGACTATTTACTTTTTAGATTAAGACGAAGGAGATTAACAGTTTTTTCGCAGTTTTCTATCTCTAAAGAAATGGCTTTTTCATTCCAATAGCCATCCAGGTAATAAACCTTACAACTATCTTTTGTAGTGTTACTTTTATTAAAATCAACACTTGCCATATCTAAGAACTTGTCAAATGAAATAGAGTCAAAAGTAGAATTATTTACTAAGGTTGAATGCCAAATTTTCTTAGATAAGTTCATGATTACCCGATCGTTTGGACCATAATTACAGCTTGTTTTTTTCCCTTTAAAAATTACAGAAAGTAAAATTATACCCACGGAAAAGCCTGCCAAATAAAATCCTAACCGATACAATAACTTCATTTGTGACTTATTTTTAATGTGCGAAAATCGTTTTCCTCTAATATGAGTTCAACGATATTTATATTTTCTGGAAGTAGCCTTTTAATCCGTTCTCCCCACTCAATCAAACAAATGCTACCCGAGTCTAGATATTCCTCAACGCCAATATCTAGAGCCTCTTCAATACTATTTAAACGATAAAAATCAAAATGAAACAGGGAGCCTTTGTTAAGAATTTCATATTGATTGACAATAGAGAAAGTAGGACTAGATACTAGGTCTTTGACATTCCATTTACTACAAAGCGCTGAGATTAATGTGGTTTTCCCTGAACCCATTGGTCCATTAAAACAAACAATAGAAGTCTGGATATTTTTATCCAAATAATTGGCAGCAGCTTTAATTTCCTCTAGGTGGTATTTAAAAAACATAATATAAATTTAATACTATCGCGGACGCATAACAACGAACGGTATGATCATTTCCTCCATAGATATCCCCCCGTGTTGAAAAGTGTTTCGAAAGTGATTGGCGAAGTAATTAAAATTATTTTGATAAACAAAGTAACCTTGTTCTTTGGCAAAAATATACTTACTGTTGAGGTGAGGAGTTGGGAGTTTTAATTTACTTGGATTTTTAATTTCAAACACATCCTTACTCTTGTAAGACATGCTTTGTCCAGTTTTGTATCTCAAATTCACACTAGTTTCCTTCGTACCGATGACTTCTATGGCTTGATCTACGTTTATCGTTCCATGATCTGTGGTGATTACCAAATTAAATCCCAATTCACTGGCTTTTTGGATTACCTCCAAAAGCGGAGAGTTTTTAAACCATGAAAGAGTTAATGATCTAAACGCTTTATTGTCAGATGCTAATTCTTTAATAATTTCCATTTCAGTCTTGGCATGAGAAATCATGTCTACAAAGTTATAAACCAAAACAAAGAGGTCTTCCTTTTGGTGGTTTTGTATCTGAGCTACTAATTCTCGACCTGCTTTAAGATTGGTAATCTTTGAGTAATTGAATTTTAAATC
>ERZ802830.477-NODE-477-length-39958-cov-8.15568_pt1 | contig 39958 bp, 34 predicted proteins | sample MGYA00345654_ERZ802830 | MGnify/ENA primary metagenome ERZ802830 (study PRJEB30503, sample SAMEA104212375) | marine metagenome | biome: Westerlies Biome; feature: [SRF] surface water layer (ENVO:00010504) within the epipelagic zone...; material: water... | reverse complement strand
TTGTGATATTTGTTCCCGGGCCAAAAACCGCTGCAACTCCACAATCTTTGAGTTCCTTTATGTCTTGGTCAGGAATGATTCCGCCGCAAACGACCAGTATATTTTCTGAGCCCTGTTCTGCAAGAGAATTCATGAGTATTGGAATCAGTGTTTTGTGTCCCGCAGCTTGAGAGGATACACCAATGATGTGAACATCATTTTCAACCGCATCTCTGGCTGCTTCTTCAGGCGTTTGAAACAATGGACCGATATCAACATCAAAACCCATGTCAGCAAAGGCTGTGGCAATTACTTTTGCTCCACGATCGTGACCATCCTGACCGAGCTTCACCACTAAAATTCTAGGCCTTCTACCTTGGGCCTTCTCAAAGTCTTTTATTTTATCCTCTACATTCATAAAATCTTCATCGCCCTCATACTCTTTTCTATAAACACCACTGATGGATTGAGAAACTGCTTTGTGTCTTCCAAAAACATTCTCCATTGCTAGTGAGATCTCACCAACCGTGGCTCTTTGTTTTGCTGCCTCAATGGCAAAAGCCATTAGGTTGCCATCATCTTTAGCACATTTTTCAATTTCAATTAAGGCATTTTGACACGCTTCCTCATTTCTTTCTTTTTTTATTGATTCAAGTTTTTTTATTTGCTGATCTCTGACGCCTTCATTGTCTATTGAGAGTATATCGACTTCTTTCTGATCTTTATTTTGATAAGCATTTACTCCGACAATCACATCTTCTTTTTTATCCACCCTGGCTTGTCTAATTGCAGCCGACTCTTCAATTCTTAATTTTGGAACCCCTGCTTGAATTGCCTTAGTCATTCCACCAAGATCCTCAACTTCTTCAATGAGTTTTCTGGTTTCATCAATCATTGAACCGGTTAGTGATTCTAAGTAATAGGAGCCAGCAAGAGGATCCACAACTTTTGTCAATCCAGACTCTTCTCTAAGAATCAATTGTGTGTTTCTTGCGATTTGTGCTGAAAAAGGAGTAGGGAGTGCGAGTGCTTCATCAAAAGAATTTGTGTGCAATGATTGTGTGCCGCCCAAAACAGCTGCCATGGCTTCTATGGTTGTTCTGACAATATTGTTGTAGGGATCTTGACTGGTGAGGCTCACACCCGATGTCTGGCAATGGGTTCTTAGCATTAATGACTTAGGATTTTTTGGCGAAAACTCTTTTTGAATCATTTCAGACCATAGAAGTCTCGCAGCCCTCAATTTGGCAATTTCCATGAAGAAATTCATGCCAATTCCGAAAAAGAAAGACAACCTAGGAGCAAAATCATCAATGTCTAGACCTTTATTCATGGCAGATCTTACGTATTCAAGACCATCTGCCAGCGTGTAAGCAAGTTCCTGCGTGCAAGTGGCGCCAGCCTCCAACATATGATATCCAGAAATTGAAACGGTATTGAATTGCGGAAGGTTTTGAGAGCAGTATTCAATAATATCAGCAACTATCCTCATTGAATGATTTGGAGGATAGATGTAAGTGTTTCTGACCATGAATTCCTTGAGAATATCATTCTGAAGTGTTCCTTTGAGTAATGATTGATCAACACCTTGTTCTTCTGCGGCTGCTACGAACATTGCCATAATGGGTATCACCGCACCATTCATCGTCATTGAGACAGACATTTTCTCTAAAGGTATTTGATCAAATAACAATTTCATGTCTTCCACTGAATCAATTGCTACACCGGCTTTTCCAACATCGCCAGTCACTCTTGAGTGATCAGAGTCATAGCCACGGTGGGTAGCTAAATCAAATGCAACAGAAAGCCCCATTTGCCCGGCTGCTATATTTTCACGGTAAAACTTATTTGATTCTTCAGCAGTTGAGAAACCAGAATACTGCCTGACTGTCCAGGGTCTTTTCGTATACATCGTGGCTCTAGGGCCTCTAAGAAAAGGCTCTAATCCTGGCATTGTATCCAGATGCTCTAAATCCATTAGATCATCAGAGGAATAGACTGGTTTAACCTCTATGCCCTCAAGCGTTTGCCAATCAAGACTTTCAATTTCATCTGTTTTAAGTTCAGATTGGGCTGTTTCTTTCCATTTTTCTTTAAGTTCAGACATTAATAGATATCTACTTATTCAAAGCTAGGAAATCATTCTACAGGTCAGTTAGTTGATATTGAAAAGAAATTTAATGAAATTCATTGAGCAGGAAGCACTTTCTTTGCATTACATTTACATCATTCTATAATGATTCTAATTTCTAATAATAAAAGGCTTTTGATATGAAATTAGGTATTGGTCTTGGATACTCCCCAAGAAAATTGAAGATCCCGATGGAGGATATACTCTTTGCCGAAAAGATGGGGTTTGATTCAGTCTGGGCAGCAGAGTCTTATGGGTCTGATTCTGTATCTGTTGCATCTTACGTTCTTGCTCAAACTTCAAAAATTAAAGTTGGAACAGCAATTATGCAAATGCAGGCAAGGACACCAACGATGACAGCGATGACCGCGATGTCTTTGAACGCACTCTCAGATAATCGATTTTTGTTGGGTTTGGGTCCTTCTGGACCTCAAGTGGTTGAAGGATGGTATGGGCAGGCATTTGGTCGTCCTCTGACAAGAACTAAAGAATACATCTCTATCATCCGAAAGATCATTGAAAGAGAAGAACCGCTTCAGCACGAAGGTCACCACTATCAAATCCCATTCAAAGGAGAGGGGTCGACAGGTTTAGGAAAGCCATTGAAAAGCATTCTTCACAGCACAGGCGATTTAAAAATCTATACCGCATCAATCACTCCAGCGGGACTTAGATGCGCTGGAGAGGTTTCAGATGGTGTTTTTCCCATCTGGATGAATCCAGAGAAATTCGACATCATTGGTGAGCATGTGGAGGAGGGATTTGCAAAATCATCAGAAGAAAAGACTTATGATAATTTTGATGTCGCACCATTTGTACCGGTTGCTATGGGGGATAATATTGATTTTTTGTATATGGCTATGAAGCCAATGTTTGCTTTATACATTGGTGGAATGGGAGCTAAATCTAAGAATTTTTATAATGACTATGCAAAACGTCTTGGATATGAAGAAGCTGCAGAAAAAATTCAAGATTTATATCTTGAGGGAAAAAAAGATGAGGCTGCCATGGCCGTTCCCAATGAATTGGTGGATGATTGCGCGTTGATTGGTCCAAAAGAACGGATTATTGAACAACTTTCACATTGGAAAGAGCTTGATAAAACTGGAAAAATTGGAACATTGGTGCTTGGAAATGTTGGGCAGAAAGCGATCGAAGTGATAGCAAATGAGGTACTATAATTTTTAATGAACTATTCGACTTATTTTAGATTATTAATCATTGCCCCAATCATTCTTGTTGTCACTGGATTTATTACAGATCTGTCTTTCCCATTTCCAGAATCAATAAATGGATATTATGGTCAATTGGCTTTGGATGGATTCAGCGATTGGTTTTATATCCAGCTCATTTGCATATTGCTGGCATTCTTGGCTGACATCCTGATGTTGTTTTTTGTCAAGCATTCAAGAGAGTTTTGGATTCTTGCAACCAGCAGTGTGCTCATCACTGGAATGATGATGCCAGAAATCAATATTACATCTTCACTGAATCAAGAAATATTGCAGCTTGCTGCCATTATTTCAGGCGTAAAGATTGCCTCTGCATACTTATCGCCTCAAATCAGAGATCTATTCTGATGAGATTGATAGGGGAGGCAAAAGCCTCCCCTAAATGAAGTTATCCCAATAATTTCTTTTTTGTCGTCAACTTTATTTTCTTTGGTTTACGATGTTCTGGGATAAATCTTTCCATGCCAATATAAAGCATTCCATTTGAGAGTGCTGCTCCCTTTACTTCAATGTCATCAGAAACCACAAATTTCCTGACAAAATTTCTTGCAGCCAATCCTTGATGAACAAGACCTTCTGAGGCCTCACTGGGCCTTTTTCCAGAGATGGTAAGTGTTTCACCTTGGACTTCGACGTCGATGTCTTCTTCATCAAAGCCAGCAATTGCTAGCTCAATGGTGTATTTTTCATCACTGACCTTCCTGATATTGTATGGAGGATAGTTGATGTTTTGTGATTTTGAGTTTGCCATGATCGACAGTGAATCAAATGTTCTATCAAAACCAACAGCAAACGGAGAGATGTCTCTCCAAACAGTATCAAATAATGTATTAACCATAATTTTTCTCCTTTTTTAAGCAAGTTAATTATTTATTATGTAGACCCATCTTTGGCATCCACATAGGAGATATATGGTGTATTAGATATTATTCAAGGCTTTAACTCTTTTGGAAGTAGAACTGTCGCCAGAGTTTTAATCCCAGTATCAATGAAAGTATCCAGAGCAAAAATTCAATCCAATTTGGATTACTGTTGTAGCCCAGAAACCCCTTAAGAAAAACTCCAGCTCGACCCTTATCATGCAATAGATGAGTGTATTTTTCCTTGCCGTTTAGGTTATAAGAAAACATAAATGAATTGTCGTTCTCATCTAGGCGATCTTTTGGTTGGTAAATGTCCCAGACGCGATTGATCTCTGATTTATTTTCCAGTCCAACCCATTCAAGACGATCACCTTTGACGAGAAATTCTTCCATTTCATGAGTCCCATAAGCCACCATTCCTGATGCAAACAGAACCAATAAAAATGTGGTTGCTCTAAAAAATGATTTTAAGTTGATTCTTCTTCCTTGAATAACAATGAAATAGCCAATCATTATGGCTAGGATCATTCCGAGAATAAAACCCATGTATGAAAATGAACCTGTCATAGAGAAACTGCCCATTAGAAAGATTGCTGTTTCAAAACCCTCTCTTAGGATTGCGAAAAAGACCACTAGGAAAACTCCCCATCCAGAAGCTTTCATGGCATTTTTTGTTTCATTTTCAAGTTCTGTTCGGTCACTGACGTGTTTCGATAACCAGAAGATTACATACCAAAGAAGGCCAGCAGTGATATACATAAAGATCCCTTCAAATAGGGCAGTATAGGACTCATTTCCTATAGACTCTTTTATACTATTGAGCGCTATTGCAACTATGATACTTGCTATGATTGCTGCACCAACACCCGCCCATAACTGTTGAATTTGTTTTATTAGGTTATTTTTTTCAAGAAGCGTGTATATGATCCCAACAATAAGACAAGCTTCTAAACTTTCTCTAAAGACAATAATGAATTCATTCATTCTGGTTCCTCGTTAAAAAAAGAAAAGCAAGCCGGGCAAAGGTTAAGGTATGAGTGTTGCTCCAGCTTGCTCTTCAAATTTAAATGATAATCATTTTCATTTAAATTAATTCTAATCCGATCTATGTTTTTATCAATTACTTTCAAGTAATATTTTTGAGATAACAGTGGAACTCAGGTAGTTAGAGGGAATGATTTTTAGGTCATTGAGCTCCACTGCTAAATTGGCAGCCAGATCTAGGCAGTTGGGGGTGTATTTTTGTTAAACATGCTTCCATCTTTCGCCATCTATACTCTTGATGTTAAGAAAATATATATTAAAAGTTATAGTTTATATCTTAGCCCGATCATGAAGGATCTAGGCCTTTGTGTTCTGATGCCATTTTTTGGAGCTCGTGCCACAATATTTTCAGAATCAAACATGTTTTCTACAATAAAATACAAATCAGTTTTATCATTCATTTCATATTGAGCAGAAAGATCAAACGATGTTTGGGAATCGATGTTTGTGTTTGCTGAACATGCAGCTACAGAGCAGGTTGACCCATAATACAGGACCCTAGCATCTGCACTCCATCCATTTTGGAAGTCTGAACCTAGCACTAGTGCCAACTGAGAGGTCGGTACATTGGGAATATCCATACCTTTCGAAACGCTTCCCCAAAAGTCACTATCAAATGTAGTATCAAACTCCGCATTTGTCAGTGTATAAGCCATCTGAGCACTAATCATATTGCCGCCAGTGGACTCCCAACTGGAATTGTATGAGAATTCAAGTCCTGAGATGGTGGCATCTCCAGCATTGAAGGTATCTCCAATTGTGCATCCTTCAACAACACCCGAAGATGCAGCCCTGCATTCCCCGAACATATTTGCATAGTCAGTATTGTAGTAAATGGCCTCGATTGAAGAGTTATCATTGCCATAACGAACGCCTATTTCCATATTGTCAGCAGATTCTGGATCAGCACCCCCAGAAGTTGGTGTAAATCCTTCGTGGAATCCACCCAATATTGAGTAGCCATTGCCCATGTCATAGGTAAAACCTATCCCAAAGAGTGTCTCATCATCATCAGAAAGAGTTTTTGGGTAACCTGAATCAGTTTTTACAGCAGTTCTTGCTGTATCCACATAACGCTCTTGAACAATTTTCCAATCCTCGGAGCGGATACCGAGAGTGACCACTAAGTCACCCATGTCAATTTCATCATTGATGAAAAAGGCACTCGCTTCAGCAGTCGTGACTCTGTTATTGCTTGAGTATCCAGGCAAAGGTCCTACAACTAAAGCCGAGAGGGTTCCATTAACCCAATCGGTGTATTCATACCATTGCATTCTGTCTTCATCGTCTTCGGTATCTCTATAACCAACTGTTAAGTTGTGATTGCCTAGAGCAAAGTCACTTTTTAAAACCAAGCCTTCTGAAGAATATTTCCTATTATTATGCTTGAGCTTAATTTGTTCAGCAGTTGTATTTGTTCCTCTGAGAATGGAGATAGCTAGAGCGTCTCCTGAATTAGCCATATCAATAACGTTATTGATCCCTTTTGATGCTCCACCATAATAAACTTTATCTGTTTTGAACCAATCTCTCATAAAGTCATTTTCATAGTAAGTGGCTTCAAACTCTGCATTTCCAGTTCGAACACTGTAGGTAAGGACTACTTGATCGTGGGCATTATTCATTTGATCATAGTCAGTGAAGCCGTATCTAAGCCTCGGATTAGATCGAAAATCTGCTTCCGCTAAGCCTACATAAGTTTGATCTGACTCTTCATCTGAATCTTGATATTTAAAATCAAATTGATGGTAGATGTCTTCGTTTGGATCGCTGTTTAGCCTCAATTTAACAAGGATATCATCCTTATCAAAACCAGTGTCGCCACCAGTGTGTTCAATTTCATCAAATCCATCCGTTTCATGTTTAAGCCCTTCAACCAAGAATCCAAAATTATCAGTAGAATTTCCATAATGGAAATGTGCTTTCATGTTTCCATCAGAACCTGTTTCAAGATTTACCATGCCCGATTGTTCATCCGGAATTGGAGTACTGATCATATTGATCGCACCACCAATAGTATAAGGACCAGTTGTAATCGCAGCAGGACCTTTAACCACTTCTACAGAATTAATTCTGGAGAATGTTGGGAAGTAGTAAGCCGATGATGCAGCATAAGGTGCTGGCGCTATCAGAATACCATCTTCCATTAATGTAATTTTCCCTGAGCGATCTGGATATGTGCCTCTAATACTTATGTTTGGCCGAAGACCATAGCCTTCTTCAGGCCTGATATTAATGCCCGGAACCATTGCGAGTGCTTTATGCACATCAATGGTCTCAAACTTTTCAAGATCTTCCGAAGAGACAGTATCCGCTGAACCTGGCAGTTCTTTATCACCAATAATAGTAATGTTATCAATGATTGCATCTCCATGACCGTCTGCATTCACATTTAATGACATGAGAGTTACTAAAGAGCAAAATCCTAGCAATGATGACTTAATATTCATTTTGTTAATCCTGTATAAATAATGGTAAATATTAAATAATAACGATTATCATTAATAAAAGAAGATGATAATCATTATCATATACAAAGCAAGCTTTTTTTTAAAATAAATGATGAATCTATATCTAGGATCTTCCCGTACTTATCCTTATAATTTCATCTCATTTATAACAAAGCCAAGGAGTAGTTATGCATTTTGAGGGATTAGCAATGGGCGTAATCGTTTTCTTAATCATCGGGATATTCCATCCCGTCGTCATAAAAGTTGAGTATTATTTTGGCAAGAAAGTATGGCCAACATTTTTTGTAGTTGGATGGGGTTTTGTTATTTGGTCTCTCTATACTGAGAATTTATTCTTCTCAATTTTCCTAGGTGTATTTGGCTTCTCATGTCTTTGGAGCATTGGTGAACTCATCGAGCAAGAGGGCAGGGTCAAAAAAGGCTGGTTTCCAAAGAACCCAAATCGTTAGTAAGCAACTGGATGGGCACTGTCCATAAAGGTTTGCATGGGATTCACATTTAGATCAATTGCAATTTCTTTGTTCACTTCTGAATCAATTGATTCGTAAATAGTATTTCTAAGCTGAGGTTTCCTTGCAGCGCTCGTAATAAATTCTTCCATTCTGTTGGCTTCAAATTCTTGTCCATGTATGCTTCCGGCAGCTCTGGAAATTGATTCATTCATCAGGGTTCCGCCCATATCATTGACTCCCGCATTGAGACAACTTAAGGCACCTTCTTTTCCAAGCTTAACCCAACTCGCTTGAATATTTTTGATGTGAGGGTTTAATGCTATACGCGATACTGCATGCATCAGCATGACCTCTCTGAATGTAGGTCCAGGTCTTGCATTGCCTCTTTTGTACATTGGAGATTCCATGCTCACATATGGGAGCGGTATGAATTCAGTAATCCCTCCAGTCTCGATTTGTATGTCTCTTAATTTTATGAGATGAGTTGACCAGTCAGAGGGTTCTTCGGTATGACCAAACATGATCGTCGAGGTGGTTTTTATGCCAACTTTATGAGCGGTCTTGATGACATTTATCCATTCATTGGAATTTAATTTATCAGGACAAATATTCTTTCTGACCTCGTCATCCAAAATTTCTGCAGCCGTTCCAGGCATTGTACTCAATCCTGCTTCTTTTAGTTTTTCCAGATATTGTTCTACCGGCAATCCCAGCGAGCTCGCCCCATGGCTGACTTCCAGAGGTGAGAATGCATGGATATGGATATCAGGAACCCGTTCTTTTATTGCTTTACAAATATTGATATAGGTATAGCCATCATAATGTGGATGAATCCCTCCTTGAAGACATACCTCATGAGCACCCTTGGACCAAGCCTCAAATGCTCTATTTGCAATCTCGTCATTATCAATGAGATAGGGTTTCCCTCTAAGATTCTCTTTTGTTTTGCCTTTGGAGAAGGCACAAAAATGACATGAATATTTACATATATTTGTGTAGTTGATGTTTCTAGTGATTACATAAGTGACTTCATCGCCGTTTATTTTTTGTCTCAGCCGATCGGCATGACGGAGGACCTGATGATAATCACTCCCTCTGGTATAAAAGAGTCTTGTGATGTCATCATGGTTTAAATCGGCTCCATCATTGCATTTATCTAGGATGCCTCTTATTTCTTGCGAAACACTCTTTGAATGATTAAAGATCCATTGGCTGTATTTTCCTGATTCAGGAATGCTAAAAGATTCACCGCAACGCCATTGATTATGTCTTCCGTAACCCGATGAATCAGAAAGCTCCAGGACCCCCGAATGCAATCCTTTGTCATACCATGATTGGTCCTTAATGTATTCCGGGTAAATGGCCAATCGCTCAACAAGATCCAGGCCTTTAAGATTCGTTATTTCTTCTAATTGCTTAATTTGTGGCCAAGGCGACTCTGGATTCACATGATCGATTGTGATTGGCGAGACCCCGCCCCAATCATTGATACCGCAATCCAGAATTTCATCAAGATAGTCAGAATTAAGATTGGGTGGACATTGGATATTCATGTTTTTTCCAAAAATAATTCTTGCTGCTGATAGCGTCCAAAGAAGATCTTGTTTGGATGCAGGAGAATGTTTTTTCATTCTCGTATCTTCTTTGGGGATAAAGTTTTGAATGATCACTTCTTGGATATGACCGTAATCATCATGCATGTTTTTTATTTCAAGTAGACTCTGAATTCGCTCTTCAATGGTTTCACCAATACCAATCAGTATTCCGGTGGTGATTGGTATCCTCAGTTTTCCAGCATTTTTTATTGTTTGCAGCCGAACTTTTGGTGATTTATCGGGCGATCCATAATGCGCCCCACCTTTTTGACAGAGTCGTTCAGAGCTTGACTCCAGCATGATTCCCATGGAGACCGAGTGCTCTCTGAGCATTTCCATTTCTTCAATTGTCATATTTCCAGGATTTAAGTGTGGGAGTAAACCGGTTTCCTTATAGACCAATTCTGCCATTGAGCCTAAATATTCAATCGTCGTCTTGAATCCCAATTTCTCAAGGTGATTTCTCGCAGTCTCATACCTCAGTTCTGGTTTTTCGCCAAGTGTAAATAAAGCCTCCTTAACATATTGCGATTTACCTTGCTCTGCAATGGAGAGAACTTGATCGGGTTCAAGATAAGGAGATCCGAGTTTTTTTGGAGTTTTTGCAAAGGTGCAATAATGACACACGTCACGACAAAGCTCGGTCAGAGGAATAAATACTTTCTTTGAATAGGTGATAACATTTGTTTCACTCTTTCTGATTTCATTTGCTTTTTGCATTAAGCCTTCCAACTCGAAGGAATCAAGAAGAGAGAGATAATGATTTAGTTCTTGTTTGGGCATCAATCTTTTATAGCTTTTTCAGGGGTTCAAAACAATCTTAAATTCATATCTTCAGTGGGTTTTTTTCAGGTTGATGTTGTTCTAGGAAGTATTCCCAATCGTCTTGATCATCTAAATCAAAGCTCAATCCATCAATGCATTGAATATTTGTGTCCACTTTTTTTAATTCAGCAACCTTTAAATGCTTCATAAAACTATTCTTGCCGAATTGAAAACCAAATCTTCGAGGCAACTCACAGATCAATGCATTTGTTCCACCATCTTTTTTTGCTTCGACAATGGTTAAACCATCATTGTGCGAGTCAATCATTGCTTGGATGTCATTTTCTTCCACAAGCGGAATATCAATAGATAGATAGATCAACTGTTTTGCACCCATTTCGCAAGCCCAGTCCGCAGCTGAATCAATCTTGCTTTTAAAAGCTTTATTGTTTTTTTCTTCATGGATGATTAGCTTTGAATGTTTTATCGTCTCGGACCAGTTTGTTTCCGAAGTCAATATCATTACTTTTTGGATTCCTCTTAATTCAAGAAGGATATGAATGAGACGCGTCGATAGATATTTAGCCAATTGAATTCTTTCATCTTGATTAAGAATGGACGAAAGCCTGCCGAATGAACGTTTGAAATTATTGATTGGTATTATTGCCCACATTTATAAAGCAATCTCTTGAATGAATTCAATGCTTTCTTCAGCCAATCTCATTTTTTCTTCTTCAGTGTTAACTATGATTTCCGCAAGTTTGACTTTGACCCCCATCTTTCTGATGTCTTCTATTTGTTTCTCATCGCTTTTATCAATGATGATTCCATCAATTAAACCATGGTAGTGTTTTGCAATAGATAAAGCAGAGACTTCAATGCCCATTTCTTTCATTAATTTTGATGTTGGGCCTTTCACAGATTCATGGCCAACGATGGGAGAAATAGCCACTTTTGGTTTTCTATGTTTCTCGATTAATTTTCTAATTCTATTGATTGAGAGGATTGGATCTATGCTTAAAAAAGGATTGGAAGGGCAGAAGATGATTCCATCTAAATCTTTATCGAGCAAAGCTTTATTGACCGCCTCTGTTGCAACTGGTTTCTTGGATTTAAAGGAAATATTAGAAACCTTTGGCTTGTGTTTCTGCCTTACAAAGTAATCCTGAAAAGATATCTCTCCTTCGGATGTTTCCAGGATGGTTTGTACCATGTGATTGCTCATTGGTAAAACATTGGTACTGAGACCAAATTTTTTGCTGATCTTTCTTGTTATTGTCGTCAAAAGCTCACCCTTTCTTTTTTCTTTTGACCGAAAGAGATGCAATGCCAGATCTTTGTCTCCAAGTTGAAACCATGTGTCTGCTCCCAATTCTTTCAAGACATCCAGAGTTTTCCATGTTTCATCTTCTCGTCCCCATCCTGTTTCTGGATTATTTACTCCTGCCAGCGTATAAATGACTGTATCGATATCGGGACAAATATAAAAACCCAAATATAAAAAATCATCGCCTGTATTTGTAATGATGCTTAGATTTTTCTGTTTCAGAATATTATTTAAGCCCAGAGCAAGTTTTGAGCCTCCAATACCTCCACACAGTGCAACGATTTTTGTATTGTCATATTTCATCGAAACAAATCTTCCTCGGCTGGCCTGATTAGATTCTTAACGGTATCAGAGTCATCACACAAGTCCAAACCTCTCATGATGACTGCGGGAGTGCCCTCAGAACTTTCACCCATCAAAAGTGTGGATGCAGATGCGATCTGATCCGCGACACCAATGATTGTTGTTTGTAATAGCCTTCCGTCCCTATCAAACTCATTGTTTCTTAGATCTATTAGAGTCTTTAGTCCAGAGGAGCCCAGTGCGTGTCCAGTGGTACCCAGCCGCCATGCTCTGCCTATGCTGTCTGTAATCAAAACCCCAATCTTAATTTGATACAAATCTTCGAAATATTGTTTGATCTTTCTTGCAGATTTATCAGGATCAATAGGCAGCAGAAGCACTTCATTGTCTGGTCTTGCAGTATTGGATCGATCAATCCCGGCATTTGCGAGGATGTGCCCCAGTTTATGCTCAACAACTAAAATGCCTTTTTCAGCACGTATGATTTCGCATGATTCTTGTAGGATTAACTCAACCAATCTAGGATCTTTATCGGTTTTTTTTGAGACTTCTATGGCTTTTTCAGAGGGGTCTACTGTTTTTAGATCGATAAATCTATCTTCAGATTTGGAAATGATTTTCTGTGCAATAATTAAGACATCCTTATCCTTCAAAGAGATGCTTTGATCGGTTAAACATCCATTGATAATTTGAGATAGATCATCACCCGGATTGATTTCTGGGATATTTCGAATCGCAGTCAGATTGAGCTCAGAAGCCACTTCTTTCTTGTTCATTTCAGGTCACTAATTAAATGTCAGTGACTGGTAATCTTTATACCCGATGACTTCAATTTGTGTTTTTGGTTGATTGAAATGAGAACAGATGTCAATGCTTCAGCAGCGGCAGAGTTCTCAATTGAGCCTGCATGCCAGCAGTTTAGTCCAAGATCAGCAATGAGAGTGATTACCTCATGAACGGCATCATCTGAGTTGCCGCATACCAATACTTCAGCATGTATGGGATCTTCTGAGCCCACTAAATGAGAGCCAATATTCTGCAAAGCGGATACCACATGAACGTCCTCACCAAGAATGAGTTGAGCCTCAAGTGCTGCAGAACCCGATTCTGGGAGGCTTACTTTTGTCACTGGTTTGGAGAGTGGAACAGTCGTATCGATTAAAATTTTTCCTCCAAGAAATGGTTTGATTTGCCGGAGTGTTTCTGAATGACTAGAGTAGGGCACAGTCAGGATGGCTATTTCACAATTTTTTGCGGTCTCCATTAAATCACTGCCTGTGACATTTTTGTTCCCAGTTTCTGTATTAATTTCTTCAGCAACAGAAATTGCTTTTTCTGCATTTCGTGATCCTATTATTATTTGATGACCCGCGGTTGACCATTTTCTCGATAATGCAGACCCAAGGGCACCTGTGCCACCAAATATGCCAATTACTTTTGCTTTACTCATCTTCGATAATTCCTTTTATTTGTCTTACGGCTCCATCCGATGCGGAGGAAGCCAATAGTGCATATGCCTGAAGAGCCAAGCTGACAGTTCTGTTTCTCTTATGGGGTTTCCAAGCTTTTTTTCCAAGAGCGGTCATTTCTTTTCTTCTTTGATCCAGCTCTTCATCCAAGAGATCAACATCAATGGATCTTTTAGGAATATTAATATTAATGATGTCTCCTTCTTTAATAAGAGCAATGTAACCTTTTGATGCTGCTTCAGGCGAAATGTGGCCAATGGATAAGCCAGAGGTTCCCCCAGAGAATCTTCCATCTGTGATTAACGCACATTTCTCTCCAAGTCCCTTGGCTTTTAGGTAGCTGGTTGGGTAGAGCATTTCTTGCATGCCTGGCCCACCTTTAGGCCCTTCATAGCGAATAACCACCACGTCTCCAGCAACAATCTCGTCCCCAAGAATTGCATCAACCGCATCATCTTGGCTTTCAAAAACTCTTGCTGGCCCACTGAAGGTTAGGATTTTTTCATCCACGCCAGCCGTTTTTACAATACAACCATCTTCGGCGATGTTTCCTTTTAAAACCGCCAGTCCTCCATCTTGACTGTGAGCATTATCTGAATTCCTGATGCAGCCACTTTCTCGGTCAATGTCCAGTTGAGGATATCTCTTGTTTTGTGAGAATGGTTGGGTCGTTGGTATCATCCCCGGTGCCGCTGAGTAGAATTCTTCGACTTCACTGGATGGTTTTCTATTGATATCCCATGTATTGATGGCATCCAGCAATGTTTCTGAGTGCACTGTTTTACTCTCAGAATTAAGTAATTTTGCTTTCTCGAGCTCTCCCAGAATGGCCATGATGCCACCCGCCCTATGAACATCCTCCATATGAAAACTGCTGCTTGGTGCAACTTTACATAAGTTTGGAACCCTTCTGGATAGACGATCAATATCATCCATTCCAAAGTCAAGTTCACCTTCTTTTGCAGCCGCAAGTATATGAAGCACCGTATTGGTTGAGCCTCCCATGGCTATATCCAATGTCATTGCATTTTCAAAGGACTCTAGATTGGCAATATTTCTTGGAAGAACGCTCTCATCATCTTGTTCATAGTATTGTTTGGTTAGCTTGACAATCGTTCTTCCTGCTTCTAGAAAAAGTTCCTTGCGATCAATATGGGTGGCAAGCACGCTTCCGTTCCCAGGAAGCCCAAGCCCTAGGGCCTCAACCAGGCAATTCATGGAATTGGCAGTAAACATTCCTGAGCATGAACCACACGTAGGGCAAGCAGATCTTTCAATTTTTTCAACCTCTTCATCTGAAACGTTTGGATCTCCAGCAAGAACCATGGCATCAATCAAATCTAAACTTGCCTCCTGTCCTTTGATTATGCCTTTTCCTGCTTCCATTGGACCGCCAGATACAAAAATGGTCGGTATATTTAACCGCATTGTTGCCATTAGCATTCCAGGAGTAATTTTGTCGCAATTTGACAAGCAAACCAGTGCATCCGCACAGTGGGCATTTGCCATGTACTCAACTGCATCTGCAATTAATTCCCTAGAGGGTAGGCTATAGAGCATTCCTGAGTGCCCCATTGCAATTCCATCATCAACGGCAATGGTACTGAATTCTTTTGCAACACCGCCTGACTTTTCAATTTCTCTGGCAACCATTTGACCAAGATCTTTAAGATGGACATGCCCGGGTACAAATTGAGTAAAGGAGTTAGCGATTGCAATGATGGGTTTCCCGAAATCATCATCGCCCATGCCTGTTGCACGCCAGAGAGCTCTCGCTCCTGCCATGTTTCTTCCATGCGTTGATGTTTTTGATCTGTAATCAGGCATACATATTCCATTGAATTAATGTGTAATATTATCTCATTTCCTGATCATAAGTATATTTCTCGTGGTAAAGTAATCTTTTTTTATAGTGAAAAACAAATAATTAAATGTTTGCAAATAATAAATGACTGAATCCCAGAAAAATATCCCAGTTGCTTCCGATGATCAAAGCGACAGTCATGAATTCCAAAATGAATGGCGAATGGAAATGCATGAGTGGGTTGAGTCATTGCAGGCAGTCAAGGACAGCTATTCAGAAAGAGAGGTAAAAGAGCTTCTTAGAGAATTACAAAATTTTGCATTGAGTCATGGAATATCTCTCTCAGAAGCAACACTCAACACGCCTTATAGAAACACCATTCCACTCTCGGAACAACCAAGTTATCCAGGTGATATAGAGATGGAATCAAAAATAGAAAACATCATCAGATGGAATGCAATGGCCATGGTGCTCCAAGCATATGATCTCGGAGAGGGACTGGGCGGACACATTGCAACCTATGCATCAACAGCAACAATGACAGAAGTCGCACTCAATCATTTCATCAAATCTAGATCTGAAAATTATCAAGGGGATATGTTGAATATTCAAGCGCACTCATCTCCAGGAATATATTCAAGAGCTTTTCTAGAGGGGCGCTTGTCAATTGAAGAGATAGGTAATTTTAGAAGAGAGCTTCAAAAAGACGGGGGATTGCCATCGTATCCTCATCCAAGAAGAAGACCGGAGTTGTGGCCGAGCCCAACGGCTTCAATGGGCCTCAACGGAGTGTCTTCAATTTACTATGCTCGTTTTTCAAAATATTTAGAGAACAGAGGATTGCTTTCAAAGAAAGGCGGAAAAATATGGGCGTTTCTTGGCGATGGAGAAATGGATGAGCCAGAAACAATTGGAACAATCAATATTGCTTCCAGAGAAAAGTTGGACAATTTAATTTTTGTTGTGAATTGCAATCTGCAACGATTAGATGGTCCTGTAAGAGGAAACGGAAAAATCATACAAGAGCTAGAAGCAGTATTCAGAGGATCTGGCTGGGATGTCATTAAAGTCATCTGGGGTTCAGAATGGGATCCTTTATTTGCGATCGATCAAAACGATGTGATGCAAAGAAGAATGGATGAGGTCTTGGATGGTGAGTATCAAATGTACTCTGTTTCAAGTGGCGAAGACCAAAGAGCACATTGGGTGAAAGATAACAATGAGCTTGAGTCTATTATGACAAATTTAAGCAATGATGAACTCAAAGATATTAAACGTGGCGGTTTTGATCATAAAAAGCTATATGCAGCATTTGATAGAGCTAGTAAATCATCAGGAAAGCCCACTGTTATTCTTGTGAAAACATTAAAAGGTTATGGATTAGGTGAAGGATCTGAAGGTCGAAACATTGCACATCAAAAGAAAACAATGTCTGACGAAGAAAGAGTCGAGATTGCAGAAAGATTAGGTATCCCGCTTTCTAAAGAAGAATGCATTTCAGCAAAATTTTATGTCCCTGATCAGGATTCAGAAGAAATGAGATACATGCACAAGATGCGGCAAAAATTAGGCGGTTATCAACCGGTAAGACATCAGGAGTATAAGTCTCTTAAAGCACCGGATTTAAATCAGTTTTCAGACTTTACAGATGGAATTGACCGGTCGATATCCACCACTTTGGCTTTAGTTAGAATGATGTCAAAAATGCTAAGAGATGAAGAGATTGGACCATACTTGGTTCCAATTATCCCGGATGAAGCAAGAACTTTTGGAATGGATGGATTGTTTTCGCAAGCAGGGATTTACTCACCTAGTGGACAGAATTATGAACCTGTAGATGCAGGCACAATCTCTCCATACAAAGAAGCTAAAGACGGACAGATTCTGCAAGAAGGAATTTGTGAGGCCGGAGCTCTAGCGTCATTCATGGCTGCTGGAACCGCTTACTCGCATTCTGAGTTACCAATGATTCCAATTTATATTTTCTATTCCATATTTGGCATGCAAAGAGTTGGCGATATGGTTTGGGCATGTGGCGATGCCATGACCAAAGGATTTTTAATTGGAGGCACGGCAGGCAGAACGACTCTAAACGGTGAAGGCGTTCAACATCAAGACGGTCACTCACATGTTTTGGCATCCGTCGTTCCCAATATGATGACTTATGATCCAGCATTCGCGTATGAATTGGCTGTGATCATGCAAGATGGGATAAAAAGAATGTACCAAGATCAAGAAGATGTGTTTTATTACATCACTGTCTACAATGAAAACCACACTCACCCTGCAATGCCAGATAATAGTCATGATGGCATTTTGAATGGAATGTATTGCTTTAAAAACGCTTCTGAAAACTTATTAAAAGAATTCAAAGGAAAACCCATACATTTACTGGGAAGCGGTAGTTTGATGCAGCAGGTTATTGAAGCTCAAGAGATTTTAGAAAAAGAGGGTATCCCAACATTTATATGGAGTGTTACCAGTTACAACCTTTTGCATAGAGATTTCCGTGAGTCAAAAGAATCCCAGCAGACATCTTACGTCGAGACAATTTTAGAAGGCCATGATGGACACTTCTTATCTATAAGCGATTGGATCACATTACTCCCAGACAGCATCTCTCATCTTTTTCCAGGAGGTTTGACAACACTTGGGACAGATGGATATGGCTTAAGTGAAACACGAGAAGCGTTAAGAGATCACTTTGGCATTGGTGTTAATACCATTGTCAAAAAAGCAAAAGAACTATCAGTCAAGTAATAGATTTGAGATTTCTTTGATGTGTTCAGGGCCAGTGCTGCAGCATCCACCTACAACATAAGCTCCTGCTTCAATCCATTTTTTAGCTTCTTCGGCATATTCTTTTGGCGAAACTGTTTTTGTATTGGAATGATGGTTAATATCGATATCACAATCAGGCCCTAAGTCAGTAACCGGATGTTTCAAAACAGAAGAATTTGCAAAAATCCCAAAATTTTCTGATTCCTTTAGGGTTTCAATTTGTTGCGTTACACAATCCATCGCCAAACAATTGATCAATTGACATTCAATATTCAGTTCATTTCCTGCATTGATGGCATCGCTTAACGATTCCCCATTTGGCAGATCTTCACCGGATAAACCCCTTGCCGTCCAGCTAAGCCATACTCTATCGCTATATTCTTTAGCAATCTTAGCTGCTGTAATACCTTCTCTTATTGAACTCATTGTTTCACAGAGAATAATATCGGCCTGGTCTTTTGCTATTGCTCCTATGCTTCTATAGAAGTCAGTTATAATCTCATCAGATGGAGTGAGATCTGGTCTAAAACTTGTTTCGATCGGTGGAAATGCTACTGCAATCAGAACATCTGGATTGCCTTCTTTGGCGTCGATGGCTAAATCGATTGATCGCTGTGTTAGTGATTCAAATTTACTCTCTAATCCTTCTCGTTTCAGAATAGCCGGTGTGACATAGTAATTATTTGTAGTAATTACATTACACCCAGCCTTTATGTTTGCTTTATGAATCTCTAAGACTGCATTTGGACTTTCATTTAAGGCATGTGCTGACCAAATTGACTTCTTCCAATCTGGAACTTCATACCCCCTTTCGTGAAGTTCAGTCCCCATTCCTGAATCTAGGATATATTTCATGGTTTAGTAAACCTTTTAATTATCATTTGATAAATAAAGATATTATCAAATTATTAATTAGATGCTAGCTTTTATCTCTCTGATAATAGTAGATATATAAGATGGGAAGAATACCTGCGGTATTAAGAATTGCAAGGCAAATGAACCATACCAGTTGACGATTTCTTGCTGCCTTCCAAAGCGCGGTCAGTTTCCATACTGCAGACCAGATAATTAAAGGAAAGATCCAGTAATACAGCAGTGGTGGCTCAAGCATGATTTATATCCTTTTTATGAATTTTCTATAAAACTTTTCTACAAAAGTTGGCGAGTAGTAACCTGTGTCTTTGTCAGAGATTTTATCATAAGACCTCTTGTACTTATGTTTAACCCAAGCATTCAAATCTGTTTTCTGTATGAAATTGAAAATAATTTTCTTAAAAACACCACTTTGATTGTTTTTGATTAAAGCGGTTCCAAAATCAATCAGATATGGGTTGAGGTTTTTATCAACCAAGAGGTTATCTTTTCTTTTTAGGTCTCCGTGAGCGATGCCCTTATCATGCATAGATTTTATTAGCTCTAGAAGAGAGTCAAAGAATTGATCATTCCCATCTAATTCAAATTGTTTACTGCGGTAAGATTCTCCATCTATATATTCAAGTACTAAAGACCCATCTTTTGTTAAACCATAGCACTTTGGAATACCGTCTAAATTTTCAAGTTTTTCATAGATTTTGTATTCATGCCTAATGCTCCATCTGTTGATTGATTTAGACCACCAATGATCCTGATTGGCTGATTTAATCAGATAAGCTTGTTCATCGGTCTTAAGTTTAAAGAGTCTGCCTTGATTGCCTTCAAACAGGGGGATGGAAGCTGAAGTGCCAAGTTTATCAGAGATTATTTTTAATAGATCCTTTCGCTCCACTTTCTTAGTCTATCTTTGTAAAACAATAAAAACCCAGATCAAAACATAAACAACAATCACTGGCTCATAGTTTGCTACAAGGCTTTTTTTCAGAGACCAACTTCTTAGATCTAATCTATAAAAAATCTTGCCGTTAAGATCCATTTTGGGCATTAGCGCCGGTGTAATAGATGCCCATTCTTCCCAAGTATCTGGAAAAAGTGATTTTAGCTTTCTGTCCTCATATTCAATTGCAGTTGGGTAATAAAACCACAAGAAAATAAATGCAGTGACAAAAGACCAAAAGAAACCATTAATTAGACACAAACCTATCAGGATCATTATATTTCCAGTGTAGAGAGGATGCCTCACAAAAGCATAAGGCCCTGTCGTGGAAAGTTCTTTATTTTTTAATACGAACCCTGATGCGTACATTCGGGTGGCTAGGCCCAGAAGAATGAGGCTTATAGCAAAATTAGATGCATAAGGAATAATTGAATTTGAAGATGTTTCAAAGCAAAAAACACTGACAAGGATAATTCCAATGCTTTGTCTAGAAAATTCATGATAACGCATCTCTCTGATGAGATGTTTGATGCCCGATAGTTTTGGTAAATCGTTCGTTCGATTTGACATAAGCTACTGCCTTTTATTATTTACTTCCTCAATAAATGCTTTATCGATGGTTGTGATGCCTTGACTTTTTGCCTCTTTGATAATGCCTTTGAGGGCAGTTTTTACAAAGACTTTGGGTATCCCGGTTAACTGTTTGCAAGCATTTTCCGTGAAAGTGATTTCTTCATCAAGTCTATTTGCAATGTACATTACCGCATCGTGTTTTGCTCCTTTATTCTCAGGAGTGGGTAACCAGAAAGGTTTTTTATGCTTTGCAAACCAGAATTGGTTTGCATTTCTAAAGCCAAAGCTGATTGGCATATTCGGTATTTCCATATCATCTCCTTTGTCTAGATTTTTCTTCCATCTTTCTCTCAGGTGGACATGGTTAATCTTTAAAAGCAAATATTCGGTAAATTCTGTTCCTGCATAGTGAAAATCTTCTGGATTGTCATTCAGCTCACATTCGAAAACCTGAAAAGCTTCTTTGATAACTTTCGGCCTTTCAGGATCAGTGACAAATGATTCTGTGGGACTATTCTCCAGTTCGAAAGTGCAGTCCTCCATTTTTTCTTCAGGCGCTTGACCTGGATACCCAAGGTCAACAATATTTGGGATATGTTTCTTGTCGTATTCGACAAAATTAAGTGCACATTTTTTATTTCTTAATAAGTTTTTTGATGTATTTGATCCACGTCGAGATATCACAATCCATTCTCTTCGCTCAATGACACCAAAGGGAAATGACAACTGATAAGGACCAATACTCGTTACTCCGTCCTCGCTTACAGAAGTTATTAGAGCGAAAGAGCTTAGAAAATACGAACTAGATTGATACCAGTTATTATGCATTGGGCTCTCTACCCACTTTTCAGTTTTCTTCTTCCAAAATGACATATTTTGATTTTAAGCTTTTTTACAACATAAATACTATAATTAAAATAATGGTAGATCTAAATGCATTAGACGATTCTCTTAGAGGGAAGGTGAGAGGCAACCCGGTTGCGGTGAGCCTTTTCTATTCTGAAATCCCAGAGGCATACAAAAAAAAGAAGGTAGTTCCTTGCTCAATTCTGAGACATGCAATGGATAAAGGCGAAGTCGTTTCGTTTGATAAGGATCACCATGACTGCACAACAGGAGTTTATACAGCAGGCGTTCATGAAGGAACAGAAGAGATTAGGAATGGCCAATACCTAGCTGTCAATATTCCAGTTTACACCGATGAAGCTGCCGAGAAGATCAAATCAGGGGATTATGTTCTTCCTCAAAATACCGTTGTTGGAATTGGAGCTGCTCCACTATTGGATGTACCTGAGAATGTCAAAATCGACTGGATTGCTGTTGTTTGTAATCCTCACTGGGCTAATTTTATTGGCGGCGCTAGAACCGTTATAGATGGAACACCTCCAAGGGGGGCTTGTGGATCATCCTTTTGCAGCGATCTCTTTGCGACGCCATGGCATGATGACAACGTCGTAATCACCCCCGGTGATTTAGGTGGAAGAATGAATAATCGGCTAAAGCCAGAAGAGATGTTTGTTGTTGTTCCGAGCAAATATCTAGAAAGCTTATTGGCTATTATGACTTCTGTGCCTGATGCTAGAGCCGTATTGGAAGCAACCAAACCGGAAGATTCGGATTACTGGAAAAAGCGTGAGCGGGCAAAAGAAGCCAAAGAGGTAATTGATCGATCCAATGAAGAAGATTCTTTTGACTCAAAAACCAGCATGAAATGGAGCACGGAGGCGAAAGCAATGATTTCTCAAGCTCCCCCAGGTATCGTTGAAATGGCGATCAATAATGTTGAAGATTTTGCCAGAGATAAAGGGATTGATGAGATTGTTGAAGAGGTTGTCATTGACCAGATGAAAAGCGTGGGAATGGATCCCAATATGCTTTCATAGAATTTTTAGAAATTATTTAAGATCGTATAGAAATCATCTCTTAACTCAGAGACTGAAGTTGCTGGACTCATTGTTGCAAAAAGAGAGCCGTCTTGATTAAAGACAAAAATTGAAGCGGTGTGATTAAAATCATAGCCCCCATCTTTGTTTATCCTTTGATAAAAGACACTCAAATTTGAGCTAAAGCTTTGTATATTTTTATATGTGCCTGTTACACCAAGCATGCTCTCATCAAAGTAACCAATGTATTCATCCAATCTCTCTGGAGTATCTCTATCGGGATCAAGTGTCACTAGAACAGTATTGAAATTCTTTGAAGGCAGATTTTGATTAACATCATTTTTGACCTCAGCGAGTTTGTATATAGTCGTTGGGCAGACATCGGGACAGTTTGTGTACCCAAAAAAAAGAATTGTCCAATTTCCTTTAAGGCTTTCACTGTTGAAAGTTTGATTATTCTGATCAATCAACTCAAAATTATCCAACTCCATTGGTCGAGTGAGTATTTTTCCAGTGAGCAGTGTTGGTTTCTTTTGCAATAGTGATGGTAGCGATTGAAAGTAAGCAAACAATACACTCATTCCAAAAAGAACAAGGAACACAAAGATGATGTTTCTTCTACTCATAACCATTCCTTAGAACCATTGCATCGCTCCTCAAGATCATAATACTTCCTTCTGTTTCGAAATAGATGATCAGCTCGATAAGATCGGACTCTTTGATCATTTTATTGGGACTGTTTAACATTAAATGATAACCACCAGGCTTTAGATTCAATGTAGAGTTAGCTGGAATTTCCAATGCATTTAATTTTTTCATTGAGGATATGCCATCTTCGGTGAATGATGAGTGCATCTCTATTTTCTCAAAAGCATTCGACTTTAGTTCCTTTATAGAAACCTCAGTAGAAGACGTGTTTGTGAATTTTAAATAACCCGCGAATGTTTTTGAATTTGGAGGACCCGACCTAATCCATGCATCATCTATCGCAAGTTCAGCATAACTTGTGTGCCCGAAAGAGACCAAAAAAAGGGCAATAAGGATAAAAAAATTTAGACTCTTGGGCCGCAAATGACTGCTACAGGATTATATTCTGGGAAGAAGAGCATAGAGAGAAAGGCCCAAGCATTGAACAAGACCAAGATAAGAAAGGGTATTGAAGCCAATCCACCGAATAATAGAATATATTTTTTATCTGTTTTCATCTAGACGCCATTTTACATTTGTATATTCGCATATCAAGAAAATCTGGATGGCCTAAAGTTATCAAGGAGAGGAATGCTTTTATTTTCTAAAATCTCTTCAGTAATGAATTTTGAAACGATTGCAGCCAAACTGATTCCACTGTGCATCATCGATATATAAACCCCTTGCATATTTTTTAAACGTCCGATGATTGGAATTCCATCCTTCGGCAAGGGTCTCCATCCTATAGAAACTTGATTGATTTTAATATTCTCAAGTCCAGTAGTGAATTTTTTTGCTGTATTCATGATTCTTTCTGCATGCAGTTCTTCAAATTCCTTGGATGGAAATTTATTTGGTCGTCCCCTCAGACGATCATTATGATTTATGGGAGCACCATCTTGTTCTCCTAAAAAGATTACCCCATTTTTTTGCTGATGAATATGCACACCCGGTCCAACAATTATTTTATTAAAACGATCTTCAACGGGTGCAGATCTCAAAATAATTCCAGGAGTTGGAGTCAATGATGCATTGAGATCTAGGTTTTTATCAGTATCAATCCCGCACGCAAAGATTGCATGATCTGTTTCAATAGTTCCCTCAGTGGTATCAATGGACTGGAGAACCCCATTCCTTCGATTGAGCCTTAAAAACTCACATGGAAAAATACTTTCTCCCCCTAAATCTTCAAACTTATTTCGAATCATTTGAATGGCTTCGATTGTGTCTAAAGCACCATCCGACTCGGAATGCACAACGTGATCATTTTTTCCAAAATAAACATTGGGCTCCATGCGTTCAGCTTCTGGCAATGAGATGAGGTTTACAGGTGTGTATGTGGGATATTTTTTTATTGCACTGATCTCTGCGAATAAATTTTCTTGTTCTGAACTTTTTTCAAACCATTCAAGTGATCCGCTCCACTTGATGTCAAAATTAAATTCTGTTTCAAGTGATTTATAAGCATCGATTCCTAGCTGTGATAAAAGATTATAATTGTATGGTTTTTTAGGATATGTGGCGTTGATCCAAGAAAAAGAATGTCCACTTGCGCCAGATGCAGGAAATGCTTTATCAATTAGAATCACTTTCGCACCTTTTTTTACCAGTTCATATGCAATCAGTGTTCCTATAATTCCAGCGCCAATCACCACAATTTTTGGATTTTTAAGTATCGCCCCAAGACTCCTGCTCGATGGCAGTGAGAGTAGGGCAATTAATTTTGTGAATGTTCTTCTATCCATTTGAAGAGAGTTCAATTGCAAGATATAGGAATATAATTCCGCTGGATGCAAATAAAGTGGTCAGCCCATGATAGAACTGATTTTCAGTTTTTATCAACGTATTGAAAAAGACGACAGTCAGTGCAATTGTGAAAAATTGCAGAAAAATGATCTCTTGCTCAAAGAGGTAATAGGCACAAATGGTATTTGCAATTCCGATAATTGTAAGAGGTAGGAAAGGCAATACTTTTTTGTGATACATAATCGGCATAATCAAAATTAGAATAAAACATGAGTATTTAACCAAAGGTATATCTCCAATAAGACCATATAGGATTATGCACTGACCCACTAGTATTGAGAAAGAAAATAGGCCATCGAGTAAACCATATCCATTGCCACTTGCAGAACCTTCATTGACATACCATTCATCTAAATGATTTTGGCATATTTCAAAAAAACTGCCGACCATTAAGAATAAAACCGCATAGAAGAGGCTTCCTACATCATGAATCCGTTCAGATAGGAATACTTCATTCTCATTAATCAAAGAAATAAGGATCAGTGGTATGAATAATGCATATAAATGGATAGGGAAGATCCACAAACTCATTTTTGCATCTATTTTCATTAAAGATAATGATACAACAGTATATTTCAGAGGTTTGGTTTGATTAAGTTTTAGACATCATCAGCTTTAAATATTTTACCAATGTGTTTCTCACCCCTTTTTTTTGCAAGTTTGATTTGCTTTTGTCTTTCAGCAAATCGCTTCTCTCTGTCCTTGCTATGAGTGCCATAACAGTTTGGACAGCTGATTCCTTCAACATACTCTTCTGTTGCAATGTCTCCCTCATTGATTGGCATTCTGCAGGCATGACAAAGAGAGAAGTCTCCCTCTAATAATCCATGCTTGATGGATACTCGGTCATCAAAAACAAAACACTCACCGTTCCAAAGGCTCTCGTCTTCATTGACTTCTTCTAAATACTTTATGACTCCACCATCCAATTGATAGACTTCATCACATCCATTTTTGATCATAAGCGAGCTCGCTTTTTCGCAACGGATTCCTCCGGTACAAAACATGGCAACTCTTTTTTTATCTTTCATTAATTTTTCAAGGTTGTCATCGGTCCATTTAGGAAACTCCCTAAAAGAGTTGGTTTTAGGGTTAATGGCATTCTTAAAAGAGCCAATGGAGAATTCATATTGATTTCTGGTATCGATGACGAGAGTATCGGGATCATTGATCAATGCATTCCACTGCTCATTATTAATGTGTTGACCTGTTCTTTTAGAAGGGTTGATATCGCTTACACCCATGGTCACGATTTCTTTTTTTATCTTTACCTTCATTCTTGCAAAGGTTTTTCCAGACGCATATGAATATTTGGGCTTTAGATCTTGCAGATGAGGATCGGTCCTTAAGAACTCCACAACTTCACTTATGTTCTTATCTCTTCCGGATATGGTTGCATTAATCCCCTCATTGGCAAGAATAATTGTTCCGAGGATATCCCTTTCTTTGCAAAAACTTTCCAGATCCTTCTTTCTTTTGGAAACGCCACCCCAGTTGACGAACTTATAAAAAGAAATGACTGTTTTCTGATCGCTCACCTAAGAATCAATAAGTACGATGTAAAATAATTTCTGCCAAACTGATCAGAGCTTTTTTATATTTGCTATTGTCGAGCGATTGCATTGAATGCAATGCAAATTCTGTTTTGTCTCGGGCATCATTGATTGAAGAAGCAATTGACCCTGTTGATTGAATGCATGCAATGATTTGTTCTGCATCTTTTGAATCTTTTTTTAATATGGCTTGACTGATGATGTCTTGCATATCCGGTGTGGCACGTTCGAGAGCATATATCATAGGCAGAGTTACCTTTCCTTCAGAGAGATCATCGCCCACATCTTTACCCATGACTTCAAAAGAGGAACTGTAGTCCAATACATCATCTACAATTTGATATGCCATGCCCAATTCTTTGCCACATATTTGAAGAGTATTTATCACGGTTTGAGATTGATTACTTAGAAGTCCCCCAACAACCATTGCAGCCTCAAAGAGTTTTCCAGTTTTTCGATAAATTACTTCGAGGTATTGTTCTTTGTTTGTATTAGGGTTTCCACTATTAATGAGTTGGAGCACTTCACCTTCAGCAATTGTATTCGTTGCATCTGACATAACCTCCATAATATCCATGTTATTGATTTGAACCATTATTTGGAAAGCTCTCGAGTATAGAAAGTCACCAACCAGAATCGTCGATTCATTGCCAAAACTTTGATGCGCTGTTTTAATCCCCCTTCTTGAATCAGAATTATCCACGACATCATCATGGAGGAGTGTCGCGGTATGAATAAATTCGATCATTGCTGCAGCTTTGACGACACGATCAGTATCAGATGCCCCACATGCTTTTGCAGAGAGCAGAACGATCAGGGGCCTGATTCTTTTTCCACCGCTCTCAACGATGTATTGAGAGATACTGTTTATAAGCTCTATATCGCTTGATAGCTGTTTCTCTATTTCTTGATCAAGCATCGTCCACTCATCAGAAACAAGGTCTCTTATTTCATTGAGGGATGCTTTTTGACCAATGATTTTTTCTACGCTTTTCATAATGTCTATCATTCTCATTTTCAATGAGAGCTTGCACAATATATCAGACCATTAAAATTATTGAATAAAAAAGCTTTAGTCTATAGAATTGCGTTCACTTTACGTTGGATTTATTAGAGAAAATGTACGCGATAATTAAAACAGGCGGTAAACAGTACCGAGTCACTAAGGGCGAGAAGCTCAAGCTTGAAAAACTGGATGCTGAAATTGGCAAAAAGGTAGTATTTAATGAGGTACTATCCGTGGGAGAGGGTGCCGATCTCGAAATTGGAACTCCATATTTAAAAGACACCACAGTTGAAGCAAAGGTGCTTGATGAAGGAAAATCAAAAAAGATTGAAGTGGTCAAATTCAAAAGAAGAAAGAATTACAAAAGAAACTTTGGTCATCGTCAACATTATTCCCTGGTTGAGATAACAAACATCAACGTTAAGAAAGCCCCATCCAAAAAGGAAGAGAAAGAATAAATATATCGAGGATTTATCATGGCACACAAGAAAGCAGGCGGAAGTTCCAGAAACGGAAGAGATTCAGAGTCCAAGAGACTGGGTCTTAAAAAGTATGGTGGCCAGATAGTTAAAGCCGGTAACATTATTGTCAGACAAAGGGGAACCAAATTCCATCCGGGTAAAAATGTTGGTATGGGCAAGGATCATACCTTGTTTGCAAAAACTGATGGCGAGCTTAAGTTTGAAAAGAAGGGCCCAAGTTTAAAGCAATACGCTACCGTCACTCCTGTCTCAGGCTAGTTTCCCAAATCAATCAATCAATTCTCCTCACATCAAACTGTGAGGTTTTTGTTACAGTAAAAAAATGAAATTTATAGATGAAGCTGTTATCAACGTCAGAGCGGGAAATGGCGGCAATGGAATGGCGAGCTTCAGAAGAGAAAAGTATATCCCAAAAGGCGGACCTGATGGCGGTGATGGCGGTTCGGGAGGAAGTGTTTATCTCGTTGCAACCACTGGCATTAATACACTGATCGATTTCAGTGTTCGAAATCAATTCCAGGCCATTTCTGGCCAAGCAGGCCGATCAAGAAAGCGGACTGGTTTGAGTGGAGAAGACCTCTTCATCAACATTCCATGCGGAACCAAGATTACCAATCATGAGACTGGAGAGATTATGGGCGATCTAACCAAAGATGGAGAGACTTGTTTGGTTGCAAAAGGAGGCATTGGTGGAAAAGGAAATACGAGATTCAAATCCAGTATCAATCAAGCACCACGGAAAACAACATCGGGCACCAGTGGTGAACAGAGGAAAGTAATACTCGAGCTTAATCTTCTTGCAGATGTTGGATTACTCGGTTATCCAAATGCTGGAAAATCAACATTGATCAGAGCAGTTTCATCAGCCAAGCCAAAAGTTGCCGATTATCCATTCACTACGCTCAATCCAAATCTAGGAGTGGTTAGATTAAGCTTCGATAAAAGTTTTGTGATTGCGGATGTCCCTGGAATCATTGAAGGTGCATCCGAAGGTATTGGTTTAGGCATAGCATTTCTGAAACATTTATCGAGGACAAGTCTTCTGCTTCATTTAGTGGATTTAGGACAGGATATCTCAGTCAAGGAATCCGCAAACGAAATAAAAAAACTAGAGTTTGAGTTAGAGAAATTCGGCAATGAACTTTCTGAGAAAGAGAGATGGTTGATATTCAATAAAACCGATTTGATAAGCGATTGGGAGAAGAAATCTCAGTTGATTCTTAATGAGCTTGAATGGAAAGGGAAAACACACCAAGTAAGCGCTGCCACTGGCGATGGCTTAGATACTTTAGTTAAAGATGTAATGATTCGACTTCAAGAGATGGATGAAGGGAGAGCATGAGCTCTTTTTATGCAATTGCCTGAATCTTTTTTACAAGCTTGCTTTTTTGGTTCGCTGCTTTGTTTGGATGGATAACGCCTTTTCTAGCGAGAGAATCAATCAAAGGCTGAGCCTTTTTATATTCATTAGACGCCTCTTCTGAGTTGCCCTCACTGGCAGCTTTCAGAACTCTTTTTATAGATGTTCTCATCCTATTTTTGAGCGCAATGTTATTGTCCCTATTGGTTTTATTCTGCCTAGCTCTTTTCTTTGCTGACGGTGTATTAGCCATATTTATTACCTAGTATTAAGCTTAATGTTAAAAAGGGGTGTATCTTTTATATTTTTAGGGTCATTGTCAATAAATATTATTCATCAATCGATACTCATTAAGATCCGATATCTTGTTATCATTCTTTTAAATGAAAATAATGCCTAAAATTGTCGCAAGAGATAATCTTCTTAAATCGACCACTGTGGTGGGCTTGATGACATTCTTATCACGAATTTCTGGGCTAATTAGAGACATAATCTACGCCAGGCTATTTGGCGCACTTCCCCTGATGGATGCATTTCTGGTTGCATTTAGAGTTCCAAATTCATTTAGGCGTTTTTTTGCCGAGGGTTCATTTTCTAGAGCATTTATTCCTGTCCTTTCAGATTTTGAGGAAAAAGAAGATGAGGAGGGAATCAGAGAACTAATTGATAGGACAGCAGGAACTTTGGGTCTTATCTTATTTATCATTACTCTCTTGGGCGTTATCTTCTCACCATTACTGATTTTTTTATTTGCGCCAGGATTTACAGAACCAAGTACAGAAAATGAGAGATATGAGCTTTCAGTCGAAATGCTGAGATTTACATTTCCTTACCTCCTTTTTATTTCTCTGACAGCTTTATGTGGAGCAGTCTTAAATACCAAGAAACATTTTTGGGCAACCGCCTTAAATCCCATCATCTTAAACATTGTCCTGATTTTTTTTGCTGTATATATGGCACCAAAATTTCAAAATCCCGGATCTGCATTGGCTCTTGGAGTTTTTATTGCCGGTATTCTGCAATTGCTTTTCTTGCTTCCTTTTTTGAAGAATTATAATCGTTTACCACGGCCAAAATGGGGATGGGGCCACTCTGGAGTTAAACGAGTGATTAAGCTGATGATTCCCTCGCTTATCGGAAGCTCAGCCTCACAGATTAATTTATTGATCAATACATTGATTGCCTCTTTTTTAGCAACTGGTAGTGTCAGTTGGATTTATTATTCTGATCGATTGCTGGAGTTTCCAGTTGGTGTCTTTGGTGTGGCATTATCAACAGTGGTTCTACCTTTTTTGTCCAAAGAAAATGCTTTAGACAATCAAAAGAAATTTATAGACACACTAAGATGGGGATTGAACCTTTCTTTATTGGTATCAGTTCCATCGGCAGCCGGCCTTTTTTTACTTTCTGCCCCACTTATTTCAACTATATTCCTCGGAGGCACCTTCAGCGATTATGATTTAATGATGACTGATATAAGCCTAAGAGGTTATTCACTTGGTATCATTGGGCTATGCATGGTCTTGGTTCTATCGCCTGCATTTTATGCAAGAGAAGACACCAAAACACCCCTTAGATTCGGCCTTATCACTTTATGCATCAATGTCATTTTATCTGTATTGTTTGTTTCTTACTTTGTTAGTAAAAATTCTGAATTCCCTCATTTGGGATTGGCGCTTGCTTTCTCAATTGCCTCTATTACTAATGCAATATTATTATTCTATCAACTGGTTAAGGAGAGACTGATTGAGATCAATAGAGATGGCTTTGTGTACCTTCTCAGGATTGCTTTGGCAACGACCGGTATGACTGCTTTCTTGATGGCTTTTAATCCCGATGATTCATTATGGATAGATAGCGGTATTTTTGAGAGGATAGGATCACTTTTCTTTCTGATTTCATTATCAGTCATTATTTATTTTTCAATTCTTTTCCTTCTTGGTTTTAGGTTGAAGGACTTACGTATTGAAACCACAAGCCAGCGACTATAATATGCACATCAAATGAGCATTTATGAAAGATTATAAAGACACTTTGAATTTACCGGGCACGTCTTTCCCGATGAAAGCGAACCTGCCTAACAGAGAACCTGAAATCCTTAAATTTTGGGATGAGATTGATTTGTATAAAAAAATTAGGGATAAATCCGCTGGCAAAAAGTCATTTCTCCTGCTTGATGGACCACCCTATGCAAATGGGAAAATCCATATTGGACATGCTCTTAATAAAATCTTGAAAGATTTCATTATCAAATCAAAGACATTGTTTGGATTTGATGCACCTTATCTTCCTGGCTGGGATTGCCATGGCCTACCGATTGAGCACCAAGTGGAGAAGAAAAAAGGCAAGGTTGGCCCTAAAATAACTGCAAAAGAGTTCAGAGATCATTGCCGCGCATACGCTCTAAGACAAGTGGAAGAGCAAAAAGAAGATTTTATTCGCTTGGGTATACCTGGGGAGTGGGGAAATCCATACTTGACGATGGATCAAAGATACGAAGCAGAACAAATCCGTGCTTTTGCCGAAATATATAAAAACAATCATGTAATGCATGGCTACAAACCAGTGCATTGGTGTTTGGATTGTCAATCTGCATTGGCAGAGGCAGAAGTGGAATACATCGATAAAACGTCTACATCGGTTGATGTACTGTTCAGAGTGGCAGATATTTCTGATTTTATAGAAAGGACAAAATCTAAGATAATTGATAATGAGGCTCAATTGTATATTCCAATTTGGACTACAACACCTTGGACCCTTCCCTCAAATGAAGCGGTTGCAATGGGTAAAGACATCAACTATGCCATCTTTAAAGCCAAGCTTAATGAAAGAGATATCTTAGTGATCATTGCCAATGATCTCCAAGAAAGCATTGCAAGCAGGTGGGGAGTTGAAAAGCTTGACAAGCTAGAAGAGGTATCCGCTGAAAATCTTTTTGGACTCCAGTTGCAGCATCCTTTTGATCAACGCACTGTTCCGGTTTTATTAGGCGATCACGTAACCACAGAGAATGGCACAGGATCGGTTCATACTGCACCTGCTCATGGCCATGAAGACTTCTATCTGGGTAAAGAAAATGATTTGGATCTCAACTGTTATGTAAACACCTATGGAGTTTTTGCTGAGGCGAAGGAAAGCTTTGCCAATCAGCATATTTTTAAATCAGAATCCCATATTTTAGAAAAACTAGACCATTCAAGTTTATTGATCTCAAGTGAAAATTTTGAACACAGTTACCCACACTGCTGGAGGCATAAAACGCCAGTAATATTTAGGACTACAAGACAATGGTTCATCAGTATGGAAAATGAAGATTTTCGATCCACTTGTTTGAAGTCAATAAGAAATGTTACTTGGAAACCTGAGTGGGGCGAAGAACGAATCAATGGAATGATCGAAACAAGGCCAGATTGGTGCATATCTAGACAGAGATATTGGGGAGTTCCAATACCACTTTTTACACACAAGGATGATCAGTCTATCCATCCTGATACTCCAAAATTGCTTCATCACATTGCTGATAAAATTGAAGAAGGTGGAATCGATGCCTGGTTTGATACCGAGGCTCATATATTTTTAGGCGATGAGTCAAGCTCATATGAGAAATCTTCAGATACAATGGATGTTTGGATGGACTCAGGGATTGCCCATCAAACAGTCAGTCATCTTTTTGATCACATAACAAATGATGCAGATTTATATCTCGAAGGATCCGATCAACATCGTGGGTGGTTTCAAAGTTCTTTATTGACCTCTGTAGCAATTAATAATTGTGCACCGTATAAGGAAGTTCTTACTCATGGGTTTGTCGTTGATGAAAAAGGTCACAAGATGTCCAAGTCTATTGGGAATACAGTCTCACCTCAGTCTGTTATCAACAATATGGGTGCTGATATCTTAAGACTTTGGGTTGCATCCACTGATTACACCAGCGAAATGAAGATTTCGGATCAAATACTTAAACGCAATGCCGATACGTACAGGAGAATTAGGAATACAGCGAGATTTTTGCTCAGTAATTTAAATGATTTTGATCCAAAGGAGAATCAGCTGAATGTTTCAGAATTGGTTTTACTTGATCAGCTAGCTATAAAACGCGTAGCACTTTTGAATCAGCAAATAATGGATGAATACAACAATTACTCATTCCATAAGATCATTCATCTTCTGCATAACTTCTGTGTCAATGACATGGGTGGTTTTTATTTAGACATTCTTAAGGATCGTCTTTATACAATGCCTACTGATTCAGTTGGAAGAAGGTCTGCTCAAACAGCCTTACATTTAATCTCAGAATCACTTACGCGCTGGATTGCTCCCATTTTGTCTTTTACTGCTGAAGAAATTTGGAAACAGATGCCTGAAAGAAAAGAGGAGTCAGTTTTTCTCAGTGAATGGTTGGTTTTACCGAAGATTGAATCCAATATTGATTGGGATCGTTTGAATGAAATCAATACTGTTGTCCTCAAAGCATTGGAAGTTGCAAGAGATGATGGAAAGATCGGTTCTCCGCTTGATGCGCATTTGATTATTTCTGCCAAAAAAGAAACTTTTGATTTTCTCAGTCAATTCTCAGAAGAGTTAAGATTTTTATTCATCACTTCCTCGGTAGATCTGCAGCTTGATTCTAATCATGAATCCAATGATGAGCTAAGTGTAGGTGTAAAGAAATCTGATGCTCAGAAATGCGGAAGATGTTGGCATCGACAAGAAACAGTTGGAGCATCTGCTGAGCATCCAGAAATTTGTGCCAGATGTATCAGTAACATTAGTGATAATGAAGAACAGAGATCATTTTTCTAAATGAGTCATTCTTTATTTAGATTCTTTATTGTCTCAGCAGTCATTTTTCTAGATCAATGGTCAAAAAGCTTAGTCATTGCTTTCATAGGTGAATATGAAAGATTAAATATACTCAGCTTTCTGGATCTCACATTGATATTTAATAAAGGCATTGCTTTCAGTCTTTTTGATTATCAATCCGGCTTGCAAACACTTCCTTTAATTGCTCTTTCAATATTAGCCATTCTATTTTTCATACTTCTTCTAGTAAGAAATACTTGGTCAAAGATTGAGGAGTTTGGGATTCTCTTAATCATCGGTGGGGCCATTGGAAACCTTATTGATCGAATGAATCAGGGTGCTGTCACAGATTTTATCCTTTTTTATTATGAAAGAAGCTTCATAGATATAGATGGCCTCCCTGCAATTCGACACTTTTATTTCCCAGCATTTAATATGGCTGACAGTTTTATTACAATTGGCATCTTGATGCTTCTTACTGCAGAGCTTTTAAAACAGAACAAAAAAAATCAATAAGACATTGAAAATATTGGCAAAATCAGGAATCCAATTTAGAATAGTGTTATGGATGATGTAATTGAATTAAAAACAAAGGTTCAGGAAAAGATTAAACTCTATGGTTTAAGACCTACAAGAGCTCGTACACGTATCGGCATGATTTTGCTTGATAAACCAAAGCATCTCTCTGCAGAGCAAGTTCATGAAAAATTAAAACAAAAAGGTTACAGCATCTCAAAAGCCACCGTATACAATACGCTAAATGCTTTTGCAGAATATGGAATTGTTAACGAAGTTACGGTTGATCCAAGTAGAACTTATTATGACTCCACTACAACACCTCACCATCACTTCTTTAATATTGATACCGGTCAATTACAGGATATAGCTAGCGATGATATGAATGTTGAAAATATCCCAAGACTTCCAGACAATACCCAAATTCAAGATCTTGAGATCGTTGTCAAGATCTCAAATAAATAGTTTCAAATAGGAGAAAATAATGGCACGTCATCGCGCATTGGAAATGTTTGGTAGATCAGGTAATCCAGCTTTTAAAAGCAAAGCTTTCACACATCGTTCATCTGACTTCTCTACGGATGAGGTAATGACTCTATCGGGAGCAGTCAATAAAACAGGTTTATATCTATTTTTGTGTGTTTTGTCTGGTTCATGGACTTGGAATATTTTCTTTAATAGCGGTGATCCCAGCTCAGTAACTGGTTTAATGATATTTGGACTGATTGGCGGCTTTATTGCTGCAATGGTCACAATATTTAAACCGACAGCAGCAAATATTTCTGCACCGATATATGCACTTCTTCAAGGGTTAGCCATAGGCGGCATTTCAGCAATGTATGAATCTGCTTTTGATGGCATTGTTATGCAAGCTGTCGCACTGACATTTGGAACGCTTGCAGCCTTATTGCTTGCTTACAAATCAGGATTAATCAAACCCACTGAGAATTTTCGCCTGATGTTGTTTGCAGCAACAGGTGGAATTTTTGTATTGTATCTTGTGAGTTTCGTCATGAGCTTCTTTGGCAGTTCTATTGGATTTATCCATTCAAACAGTCTCATGGGCATTGGCTTTAGTCTTGTTGTAGTTGCAGTCGCAGCACTCAATCTAGTCCTCGATTTTGACTTCATTGAACAAGCTGCAGAACAGGGTGCTCCTAAATATCTGGAGGCTTACGGTGCTTTTTCATTGATGGTGACTTTAATATGGCTCTATCTTGAGATTCTGCGTTTGCTTTCAAAGCTGTACTCGAGAAATTAGTGGGATCCGATCTTTTTTACTCAATATTGATCATTCTTTCCCTTGGGGTCTTCTTTTATTTTGGAAGCATCAGGGCTTCTAAAAAACAAATGCAAAGAGAAGATAGAATCAATTGGGGGCAATCTATCTTTAAAAAGATCAAACAAAAATTTTCTGAATAACAACTGTGAACACAAATGCAGAAATCATAGCTGTAGCATCAGGCAAGGGGGGTGTAGGTAAGTCAACGGTCAGCAGTAACCTAGCAATTGCATTATCAAAAAGCGGGTCAAGAGTTGGCTTATTGGATGCTGATATTTATGGGCCTAGTATTCCTAGAATGTTCGGAGTATCAGGTCAATCAGTCACATCAAATGATGGCAAGTCATTTGAGCCAATCGAATCAAATGGTATTCAATTGATGTCCATAGGTTTTGTGCAAACAAATAACGATGCCATGATTTGGAGAGGTCCAATGCTCTCCCAAGCAATCAATCAATTGCTCTTTCAGACCAATTGGAATGATCTTGACTATTTGATCATTGATCTACCGCCGGGTACTGGAGATGCTCAACTTACAATTTCTCAGAAAGCAAATTTAACCGGAACGATATTGGTGACTACTCCTCAAAACATTTCATTGATCGATGTAGAGAAATCTTTGATAGCTTTTAGGAAGCTTGATATAGAAGTTCTTGGGTTGATAGAAAATATGAGTTACTTCACTGATGATTCAGGAAAGGATCATTATATTTTTGGAACAGGAAATATAGAGGATTTCTCTGAAAAGCACGGCGTAGAATTGATTTCAAACTTACCAATCTTACCTGACCTTGCTAAGTATTCGGATGATGGTAGATTGTTTGATGAATTTGAAAAATTACCAATACTTAGTGAAAAGTATCAACATATTACAGATTACCTAAGAGCTAGGATTTCCGATATAGATAAGACTGATTCTTTGGAAACAATCCCAGTTGTAACTGAATAAAAACTTAAATCAACTTCGCTTTTTCTAACAAGAGTATATTTTCCTTCAAGCTATCAATCTCATCGAAACGATATGGATTTTTTATAGTTTTACATGGTTTCTCTCTCTTGCACCCAGAGCTCCTTGGGCAAATGATCCTTGCTGGTGAAACCAAGGCGTCACGAATCCATCCAATTTTAAGGATATGACTCACTTGCTCAATTGCAGTTATCACATCACCTTCCAATAAAGATTCACCATTGGATTGCATGCAGCTTTCTTCAGTCATACTTAGGAGCTCTTTGTGATTAAAACCTTGATCTTTAAATACAGGAACCAAATCGAGACCGAGAGAATAGAGCTTTAAGTTTCCAGCAGAATCACTGATTCTGATTGAGTAGCAAGCATAAAGATGTGCCGAATCATCTGTTTTGAGTAGGGAAATCTGAGACTGTGGATTCTGGACATAACTTTCATTTAATAAGCGAAAAACGGCCCAATTTGGACAAGGGTCATTGACCATATTCAAGTTACCCCATGGAAGTTGTATGCCGTTGCCTCTATAAACTGCCGTTAGAAAACCTGGCTGATAGGCCTCAAAATAATGCCAATATGGGTACTGAGAAACGGCGGTTATTCTTCTCATGAGCAATGCTGGCGATAGATCCAGATCATTTTTAGCATTGATATGATGTTCATTCTTGATCAAGTAATTCCTAAAGGCCTTTCTGGGACATAGTAGGGCACCTGCAAAGAAGCTGGATTCAAAGTCATGCCAAGCCAATAAGACATCGTGTGATTGAACGGTTGAGTTTGAACTCTTTGATTCAAAACTATTGGTGCCGGAAGTAACGGGCGACCTTAATCCATCACCGCCATGAAGAATCTTATGACCGAGATGGGTTGCCATGTCATATTTCAATCTCTTTGCATCATTTTTCAAAGCTTCATTGATATAAACTTTATTATTGCTGTCAAAAAATGATCTTAAGAGTATTTTATTTTTACCATGCGGATGATTGGTATTGATCTTATTTTGATTGAACCACTTTATTTGCAAGCCATGTTTTTTGTACAGGCGTCGAATATCACTGACTTTTATTGGAAGTTTTTGCTCAGATTCCGTGTCGGCAATTTTTTCAATGTCTGGAAATCTATTTTGATTTTTTTCCTGATAAGATCGGATCAATAATTGAGCAAATTGTTTACCAGTGATACCCGTTTGATCCAGTAATTCAGGTATCGCACCTTGGAGCAGATCCTTGGAGTAAAGAAATCCAGGTTCAAGCGGGATATTTTTTATTGGTTCCTCGTCATCGGATTGAACCGAGATCTCTAAGTTTTCATCAAGAAACCAAGACTCATCTTTTTGAAAAACATTTGCAATAAGTGATAAGACATCGTCTGATGGCAGTCGTTTTCCATTCTCAATCATGCTGATATATGAAACGGACGGCGCTGATTTTGGATCAATTTGACTGCATCTTAATGACAGGTCCTCTAAGGTAAGCCTGTTTGACTTCCTTATATTTCTTAGCTTAACGCCAAGCAGATGATTGTTTCTTATAGGACTATTCATTGTGAAATTTACATTGTGAAATTTTTACTGTGAAATTTCAATATAAAATCTCTAAAATTAGATTTCTCTTATAAAGTAATATCAAGATGACATCACAACTAAAGATTGAAAATGCATTGTCTGAGGTTGAGAAGCAAATTCTCAACCCAACAACTATAACCCTCATTGAGTCTCTGCATAATACCTTTGAAACAAGGAGACAGGAATTACTTGGGCAAAGGCGAATCTCGCAGAAAGAGATAGATGATGGAAGATTCCCAGAATTCCTGACTCAAACTAAAGACGTCAGAGAAAGTGATTATGTCGTTGCACCCATACCAAAGGATCTTCAAGATCGAAGAGTAGAAATCACTGGCCCGCCTGATCGCAAGATGGTGATTAATGCATTGAATGCACCAGTAAAAACTTTTATGTGTGATTTCGAGGATTCTTGCTCACCGACATGGAGCAATATTATACAGGGACACGTGAATGTTAAAGATGCCGTATCCAAGAGCATTGAATTTGAAAGAGAGACGGATGGAAAGATTTATCGACTCAATGATGAGATTGCAACTCTTATAATTAGACCCAGAGGTTGGCATCTTGATGAGAAGCATGTGACGATCAATAACCAACCCATTTCTGCATCTTTATTTGATTTTGCGGTCTATCTCTCAAATAACTTCGAGGCACTATTGAACAATGGTACCGGCCCTTATTTTTATTTGCCTAAGCTTGAAAATCATCTTGAGGCGAGACTTTGGAATGAGGCATTTATTCATGCACAAGATTTTCTAAACATTGATCGCGGGACTATTAAAGCGACCGTTTTAATTGAGACGATTACTGCAGCCTTTGAGATGGATGAAATTATTTTCGAGTTAAAAGAGCATTCTGCCGGGCTTAATTGTGGTCGTTGGGATTATATATTCAGTTTTATCAAAAAATTCAGAAATCATCAGAATTTTCTTTTACCAAATAGAACAGAGGTGACGATGGAGAGACATTTTTTGAGGAGTTATGTCGATTTACTGATTCAAACTTGCCATAAAAGAAATGTCCATGCGATGGGAGGGATGGCCGCTCAGATCCCGATTAGAGGTGATGAGGAACAAAACCAGATTGCTATGAATAAAGTTGCATCTGACAAGTCAAGAGAGGCAAATGCAGGGCATGATGGAACATGGATTGCCCATCCTGGATTATCTAAAATTGCAATGACTGCATTTAATCAGGTAATGGGAGACTCAGCCAACCAAATCCCTAATAAAAGAAAGGATGTCGCTGTAAATGCTAAAGATCTCATAAAAGTTCCAGATGGAAGTATTACAGAGGATGGTTTGAGGCAAAATATATCAATTGGTATTCAGTACTTAGAAGCATGGCTCTCGGGCAATGGTTGTGTTCCAATTTACAATCTAATGGAGGATGCTGCTACAGCAGAAATATCACGTTCACAAATCTGGCAATGGAGTCATCATCGGGCACAAAC
>ERZ802830.476-NODE-476-length-39981-cov-14.2959_pt1 | contig 39981 bp, 37 predicted proteins | sample MGYA00345654_ERZ802830 | MGnify/ENA primary metagenome ERZ802830 (study PRJEB30503, sample SAMEA104212375) | marine metagenome | biome: Westerlies Biome; feature: [SRF] surface water layer (ENVO:00010504) within the epipelagic zone...; material: water... | reverse complement strand
GTAGGATCATTTTCAAGAGCTTCATTATAGATTTCAAGAATATTTTCAGCAGATAGATATGAGCAAGAAAGAATAACTATAAGTATTTTGTTGCAAAAATTGATTTTCATGAGCATATTTTAACCTATTTAATGTAAGCAGTGTAAACATTATAGAAAACAGTAAGAATCCTAATTATACATATGACAATAAAATTATCTAAAAAGTTTAAATAAAACATCTTTCCTTATTTGTTTAGAGTAAAATAAATAAGCTATTAAAAAACTTTTATGCAAAATTACACTAAGAAAAGTTTTTATAAATTAATTCAAAAGGCAGTTTAAGTTGGCCAAGAATACATACGACTCAAAAGCAATAGAAGTTCTTTCTGGTTTAGATCCTGTCAGAAAAAGACCTGGTATGTATACCGATACCTCATGTCCAAATCATTTGATTCAGGAGGTGCTTGATAATTCAGTTGATGAAGCAATAGCAGGACACTGTTCAAATATCAAAATAAAAATTGAAAAAGACGGTCATATCAAAGTGAGCGATGATGGCAGAGGAATGCCGGTTGATATTCATCCAGAACATAATGTTAGTGGCGTAGAATTAATTTTATGTAAATTACATGCGGGAGCTAAATTTTCAGGTGACGAATATAATTTTTCTGGAGGCTTACATGGCGTTGGAGTTTCAGTTGTGAACGCATTGTCAGATTCACTTCAAGTAAATATAAAGAGAGATTCCAAAGAGCATGAAATGCATTTTGATAATGGAAATAAAAAAAGTGAACTAAAAGTTGTTGGAGATGTTGGTGTTAGAAATAGTGGAACCACTATAAAGTTCAAGCCTAACTCAGATTACTTTGAGTCAGATCAAATTAATCTTAAGGATCTTAAACATCTTTTGAAAGCAAAAGCCGTTTTATGTCCTGGATTGACTATCGATTTTCATAATGAAAAAAAGAAAGAAAAAATAAAATGGTTTTATGAGGATGGCTTAAAAAGTTATCTTGAAGATGCTTCAGAGGGTATTGATTTAATTCTTGAGGAATCAATACTGTCTTCAAAGGATTCTGAAACACAAGAGGTAGAATTTGTAATTAATTGGTCAAACAAACCATCAAAAAACAAGCTAGATGAGACTTATGTAAATTTAATTCCTACAGCACAAGGTGGTTCTCATCTTAATGGTTTTAAGTCAGGTTTATTAGAAGCACTAAAAGAGTTTTGCGATTATAGAAGCCTTCTCCCAAAAGGCCTTAAAATTAATGCAGAAGACGTTATTGCAAATGCTATTTTCGTTGTATCTTCAAAAATGCAGAACCCTCAATTTGCTGGACAGACGAAAGAGAGACTTGATTCAAAAGATCATATGTTATTTGTAAGTAGTTCAACAAAAGATGTTTTAAGTATTTGGTTTAATAAACATACAGAAGAGGGCGAGAAAATTGCAGAACTTGCAATAATTTCTGCCCAAGCAAGAGCAAAAGCATCAAGCACAGTCGAAAGAAAAAAAACTTTTAAAGGCCCTGCATTGCCTGGAAAATTATCAGATTGTAATAGCGAGGATTTAAATGAAACTGAGCTATTTCTTGTTGAAGGTGACTCTGCAGGAGGTTCAGCAAAACAAGCGAGAGAAAGATCTTTTCAAGCCATAATGCCACTAAGAGGAAAAATACTAAATACATGGGATCTTGAAAGCGATGAAATAATCAAGTCTCAAGAAATAAAAAATCTTTCAACTGCAATTGGAGTTTTACCAGGAAATGCAGATATTTCATCTTTAAGATATGGAAAGATATGTATTTTAGCTGACGCAGATTCTGACGGTCTTCACATAGCAACTTTACTATGTGCACTTTTTTTAAGACATTATAGGAGTCTTGTGCAAGAAGGAAGAATATTTATAGCAATGCCTCCACTTTATAGAATAGATTGTGGAAAAGAGGTTTTGTATGCACTAGATGATGCTCAAAAAGATAAATCAGTAAAGGATTTTAAAAATAAAAAAGGAAAGCCAAAAATTAATATTCAAAGATTTAAAGGTTTGGGTGAAATGAATCCATCCCAGTTAAGAGAGACTGTTATGGATCCTCAAACGAGACAATTGGTAAGATTGTCAATATCAGCAACAGATAATGCAAATGCAATGATGGACCTTCTTCTTTCTAAAAAGAATGCTCCTGCAAGAAAAGAATGGCTTGAAAAAAAAGGTTCATTAGTTAGGGTATAAATATATGGCAAATGATCAGTTTAGTTCAATAAGTTTAAAGAAGTACGCTGAAGAGTCTTACCTCAACTATGCTATGTATGTAATTCTTGATAGAGCCCTTCCAAATATTGGCGATGGTTTAAAGCCTGTTCAAAGAAGAATCTTATATGCCATGTCTGAATTAGGATTAGATGCATCATCAAAATATAAAAAATCAGCAAGAACTGTAGGCGATGTTATTGGAAAATTTCATCCACATGGAGATAGTGCTGCCTACGAAGCAATGGTTCTAATGGCACAAAATTTTTCATTTAAATATCCTTTAGTTGATGGGCAAGGAAATTGGGGATCACAAGATGACCCCAAATCATTTGCGGCAATGAGGTATACAGAATCAAAACTTACAAGCTTTGCAAATCTTCTGATTTCTGAATTAAAGTCTGGAACTGTTGATTGGCAGCCCAACTTCGATGGATCTCTTTTAGAGCCTGTAATTTTTCCATCAAAAATACCAATGATTTTATTAAATGGAACCTCAGGTATTGCTGTTGGAATGGCGACTGATATCCCATCACATAATATAAATGAAGTTATAGACGCAACTATAAGCATCCTTGATAAACCTAAATCAGAATTAAAAGATATTTTAAAGATTATAAAGGGCCCAGATTTTTCAAATGAATCTTCAATTATAGCTAGCAAAGAAGAGCTTGAAGAGATGTATCTTTCAGGAAGGGGAGGTTTTAAAATTCAAGCAAACTGGGAACAAGAAAAGAATCAAATAATTATTAATGCATTGCCTTATCAAGCATCTGGATCAAAGATTTTAGAACAAATTGCAGAACAGATGCTAAATAAAAAATTGCCTATGGTTGTTGATTTGGCTGATGAAGGAGATCATGAATTTCCTGTAAGACTAGCTATTACCCTAAAATCAAATAGGGTAAATGTTGAAGACTTGATGAATCATTTATTTGCTTCGACCGATCTTCAAAAGTCGTACAGAATAAATATGAATCTTATTTCTTTAAAAGGCGGTCCAAAAGTATTTTCATTAGTTGATTTATTGAAAGAGTGGGTAATATTTAGAAAGGATACTGTTAGAAGGAAACTAGAGCACAGACTTGATCAAGTAAATGACAGGCTTCATATCCTGGAGGGCTTGTTAACAATCTTTATCGATATAGATAAAGTTATAAAGATAATTAGACAGTCTGATGAGCCAAAGAAAGACATTATAAAAGCTTTCAAGTTGTCAGAAATTCAAGCAAATGCAATTTTAGAAATTAAGCTAAGGCAGTTAGCAAAACTTGAACAAATTAAACTGCAAAATGAAAGAGATGAGTTAGTCAGTGAGCAAGATAGTATAGAAAAAATACTAAAATCGAAGACTAGATTAAAGACTCTTATTAAAAATGAATTATTGGAAATAAAAGAAAACTTTGGAGAAGACAGAAAATCTCCAATAATAGAGTCCTCTAATGCAAAAGTTTTTTCTGAAGAGGAGACTATAGTTACTGAACCTATAACAGTAGTACTTTCAAAAGCTGGTTGGATTAGAAGTGCAAAAGGACATGAAATTGATCCTACATCGTTATCTTATCGTGGAGATGATTCTTTACAGGATTTCGCTAGAGGGAAGAGTAATCAACTCGCAGTATTTTTAGATTCAAATGGTAAAGCTTATTCTATTCCCAGCCATTCTCTCCCTTCTGCGAGAGGAATGGGTGAACCAATAACAGGAAGACTCAATGCTGATTCAGGTGTTCAATTTATCTCTTCAGTTATTGGGAAAGATCAGGATAAATTTTTAATTATGAACTCAGGTGGGTTTGGTTATATATCAGCGTATGAGAATATGACCTCTAATAAAAAATCTGGTAGAGCATTTATGAGATTACCTGAAAATGCTGAAATGCTAAAAGCTATCCCAGTAAGAGAAGATCACACTCATATTGCTGCTGTTTCAAACATTGGGAAGCTTCTTATATTTGATATCGGTGAGTTGCCTATTCTAGGCAAAGGGAAGGGTAATAAGATTATCAATATTCCTAAAGATAAGCTTGCAAGTGGTGAAGAATTTATGGCACACGCACAACTCTTAGCACATGACAGTTCTCTTAAAATTGAGGTAGGTAAAAGATTTGTTACTCTTAAACCAAAAGATTGGTCTGAATATATTCTTTCAAGAGCTAAAAGAGGAAAAAAAGTTGGTAAGTTAATTAATATCGAAAGACTTACCGAAGAATTAAAAGTATCTAAAACAGACTAGTCTTAAATATGGATTATATAAATTGGTAACAGTTGAAAAAGTTAACGATTCTCAATATCTAATATCTCTTAGCCCAAATAGTTCTTTAGTTGGAATATACAGAATTATTTTTTTATCTAGTATTACATTGGTATGTGGTGGTATTGGAGTAATCTTTTATTTTTTAGGAGCAGCACTAATACTCCCATTTGCAGGACTAGAACTAAGTATTTTATTTATTGCATTTTATTTAAGTTTTAAGTGGAGCAGCAAAAGAGAAAAAATTTATATTTCACAAGACATTGTAAAAGTTGAAAGAGGCGTAAACAAAGCTGAATATTCTTGGAAAGAATTTCGAACATTTACTTACTTTAAAATAAAAAAAGAGAAAGATAAGACTATTCGACTAAGCTTCAGATCAAAAGGTCAGGATATCGTAATTGGAGAATTCTTAAACGAAGATGATAAAAAAATCTTAAGAGATGAAATTACAAGCATTATTGAAAGTCTTAATCTAAAAATATACTAAAGCTTCCATTTTGGGAGCTTTTTCTTTACTTCTATTAATTTCAATTTCTCTAATTTTGGTATTCCATTAAGAAATTGAGGATAAGCCTCTCCTAGAATCAGAGGCTGCAGATATTTTATTGCCTTTGCGTTAACATTAAATCCATCTTTTGATATGAAAGACTTAGGAAGTTTTTTTTCTACATTAGCTATTTTTGACAAAGGCGCAGGTTCTATGCTCCACGTGTATTTTTCCCCCTTACCTCTAACGATAACAGGCATAACACCATTCATACCTTTAACAGCATATCTAACAGCATGAATTCCAACCGCTTCGGCGTGAAGAAGATCGGTTTTTGAAGCAATGTGACGAGCACTTCTTTGAAGGTAATCTGAAACAGCCCAATGATTTTTTAGTTTAAGTTTAGTATTTATTAATGATGAAAGGTATGGAGCTACTCCGCCTAGTTGAGTATGTCCAAAGGCATCTTTTCGATCTGACTCAGCTAAGAAATTTCCTTTACTATTTTTTACACCCTCTGAAGCCACTATTACGCAATAGCCTTTACTTTTTACAATATTTTTTACTTTAGATATAAATTTTTGTTGATTAAATGTGACTTCTGGAAGAAGAATTATATGAGGAGCATCTGTTGAAGAATTTTTTGCTAAAGCAGAGGATGCAGCCATCCAACCGGCATTTCGACCCATTACTTCAAGAATGAATACTTTAGTCGAAGTCTCTGACATTGACTCGACATCTAGAGATGCCTCCATTGTGGAAGTTGCGATATATTTTGCAGCAGAACCAAATCCAGGACAGCAATCTGTAATTGCTAAATCATTATCAACAGTTTTAGGGATGGCAATACATTTGATGGGGTAATCTAATGTTTTACTAATTTGAGAAACCTTATATGCAGTATCAGCTGAATCATTCCCCCCATTGTAAAAAAAATAACCAATATTATGAGCTTTAAAGACTTCAACCAATCTTTCATACTCTCTTTTATTTTCTTCAAGGTCTTTTAGTTTCAGTCTACAAGATCCGAAAGCACCCCCTGGACGAGCTTTAAGGGATTTAATGGCAGTAATACTTTCTTTTGATGTGTCTATAAGTTCTTCTTTTAATGCCCCAAGAATTCCATTCTTACCTGCATAAACCTTTCCAATTTTAGATTTATATTTTTTAGCTTCCAAAATTAAAGCAGCAGCAGTGGCATTTATTACAGATGTAACACCTCCTGATTGTGCATAAAAAGCATTTTTTTTCATTATTTCCCCGCTTATACTTTGAATAAAATTCAAGTATCGTATTATAACTAATATGAGAATACATATCCTAGGTGTTTGTGGAACCTTTATGGCGGGGTTAGCACAAATCTTAAAGGAGTCTGGGCATATTGTTTCAGGATCAGATATTCAATTTTATCCACCCATGTCAGACTATCTTGAAAAGATAGATATTGAAATAATTCAAGGATATCAAAAAGAGCAATTACCAGAGGCTGACCTTTATGTAATAGGCAATGCACTATCAAGAGGTAATGAGTGCGTCGAAGAAATATTAGACAAAAAATTACCATTTGTCTCAGGTCCTGAAATGTTAGGGAAAGAGCTTAAAAATAGGAATGTTTTTGCTGTATCAGGAACTCATGGAAAAACTACTACTTCTTATATGCTTGCGCATATTTTAAAAAATCGAGGTAAAGATATTGGATTCTTAATCGGAGGAATTTCTAAAAACTTTGAAAATTCTGCAAAACTTGGAACAGATAAATCTTTTGTTATAGAAGCAGATGAGTACGATTCAGCTTTTTTTGATAAACGCTCTAAATTTATACATTATTATCCACAAAACTTGGTTATAAATAATATTGAATTTGATCATGCAGATATTTTTGATGATATTGATGATATAAAAAAACAATTTCACCATCTTATAAAAATTGTTCCTCAGTCAGGCAATATTATTTATTTTAAAGATGATAAAAATAGCTCTGATCTTATTAAGGATGGTTTATGGTGTGGTAAAACAGAGATTAATTCAGATTCAATAAAAATAGATTTTAAATTAATGCAGCTAGAGATAGATAATAAGAAGTTTTCACTTGAAGACCTGCCATTAATAGGTCAGCATAATTTTAAGAACTACATTTCTGCAATTCTGGCAGCAAAACTTGATGGTGTTTCAATTAATGACTCAATTGAGTCACTCAAAACTTTTAAAGGGGTAAGAAGAAGAATGGAATTGGTATTGGATACTTCAAACATCAAAGCCTATGATGATTTTGCTCATCACCCTACTGCAATAAGACTTTCATGTGCTGCAATCAAAGAAAAATACTTTAATAAAAAAATATTAGGACTCATCGAACTTGGTTCAAATACAATGTCAGCAGGCCACCACAATGATCTACTTGATTCGTTTAAATTGCTTGATCAGGTCTTTTTGCTTGATCGTGAACAAGCTTATAAATATGAAAATTCCTTTAATTCAACTGAATCGTTGCTTTCAAAGCTAAAGGAAACAATTTTTGATTATGATATTATCTTAATAATGACTAATAAAGATAGTCAAAAATTTATACAACCAATTATAAGCTATGTTGAAAACAAATAACTTACCTATTTTCCCATTGGGCATAGTTGCACTTCCTGGAACAATTCAGGATCTTCAAATCTTTGAACCAAGATATATAGATATGGTCAAAAATTGTATGGAAAATGATCATGGGTTTGTTATGACTTTTCAAAAAAAATTATCTGAAAAAGATGAGTATGAAATTTCAAAACAGGGAGCCTATGTTGAAATAATCGACTTTAATAATTTACCCAATGGCTTGCTTGGAATAACTGTAAAATCTATAAATAAAGTATCCATTAAAGACATGGTTAAGCTTAAAGACGGCCTTAATTTCGCTGAAACTTATCCTATAGTAGATCCAGAAGTTGATGATCAAGCTCTTCTTGCTGAATTTCCAGAGATTTCAAATATTCTTTCTCAGTTAGTTAAACATCCAAGAATAGCGAATATGTCAATAAATGTTGACTTTAATTCTGCTGATTCTGTTGCCTATCACCTTGCTGGACTTATACCAATACCATGGACTCATAAACAAAATTTATTAGAAGCATTTGATGCCACGCAAAGGTTTTCTATCCTTTCAAAATATATCGATGAAATTTCATCAAATTAAGACTTAAATATCTAGCGGAGGCTTATTAGATTTTCGTCTTAACCAATTTACCATTTTTAAAATACTTGGAATAGAGATCAATTTTCTTTCCAATTTATATTTACCTGGATAATTGCTTAATATTAAGCCTATAAATATTGTAAATAGTCCCTGGCCAGGAAGAACTAACATTAGAATTCCTCCAAAAATCAGCGCATAACCAATTATATTTTTGATAACAATTGAAAAAATCCATATCAAAGGATATCTTCTTTTAAATTCTGAAGTACCTTTATTGATGAAATAATCACTCGGTATTAAAGCTACCAACCACCTTATGCTCACAAGACTAAATACGAAAATTAAAACAGAGATTACTCCTATCCAAAATATGTATGTTTTGTAACTTAAAAAGAATTCGTTAGCTACATCGAAGAAGTTTATTTCCAAAATTACTTACCTTTTTAAACAATTATGATTTAGTATATCAATTACTATTATATTAATAATATTTACTAAATTTTGTCGAATAAAAGTCTTTCTCAAATATGTAATTTCAGTTTAAACGAAAGTAAAGCTGAAAATATTCTATGTCTTAATGTAGAAGAAATATCCTCTTTTGCTGATGAAATAATAATTGTGACTGCTAACTCTAGTAGACATGCAGCCTCTGTATCTCAAAAATTAGTAGAGCATCTCAAACAAAATAATATTAATGTTATCGGGGTTGAGGGCGAGCTTGATTCAGGATGGATTCTTGTAGATTGTGGAGACATTATAGTTAATATTATGAAACAAGATCAAAGAGACTTTTATGATTTGGAAGGTCTATGGGGAGAGAATAGTCTCTTAAAGAAACTTAATTAATGTTGATAAAGATCATTAGTATTGGAAATAAGCTTAATCTATGGCAGTCACAAGGAATCGAATTCTATACCAAACAATTACCAAAAAATTTAGCAATAGAATTTATAGACTTAAAGAGTCAACAGAATCCAAATTATTCTATAGAAGAAGTTATTCAAAAAGAATCGAGTTTAATTCTTTCAAAGATTTCAAAAAATGACTTCGTCGTTTCATGGGATTCTAGTGGAGAATCTATGACCAGTAAAAATTTTAGTAATTTTATTCTAAAGAGCCAATCATCTATGAGTTCAATATTATTTATTATTGGTGGTTCGTTTGGTTTATCGCTAGAAGTAAAACAAAGATCAAACAAAATTTTTTCTGCTTCACAATTTACATTTCCTCATAGGTTATTTAGATTACTATTAGTGGAACAAATATATCGTGCCCATACAATTATAAATAATATGCCGTATCACAAATGATAGACCTTAATGAAACAATAAAAGAAAAGAAAAATTTTTTTAACAGGCTTGTTTTTGTTTATTTATTTTTTGGAATGCTTTTTTTGTTTTTCTTATATCGCACTTTTTCTCTTCAAGTTTCTAGTTTTACAGATTATGAGATTGCATCATTAGAAAATAAAACAAGAGAAATTCTTATTCAGCCAATAAGAGGAATTATTTATGACAGAAAAGGAAAAATTATTGTAAATAATCAGCCAAACTATAATCTTATTCTAAAACCCTCACAGATTGACAATATTAATGAACATATCAATATGATAGTTAACTTCATTGAATTGTCTGAAGAGGATATTGCATACATAAGAGAGAATTTTAAAAGAAAAGCTAGATTAAATAGAGAACTTATCTTAAAGAAAAATCTCTCTATGGAAGAAATTGCAAAGTTTGAATCGAGAAGATATAAATTTCCAGCAACTTTTATTGATGAGAGGTATTCAAGAGAGAATATCTACTCTGAAATATTTTCTCATGCTGTTGGTTATGTTGGAAGTATAGGCGATGACTATCTCGAAGAAATACTTATTGATCAAAACCTTAGTTTAAAAGAAACAATTTTCAAGTATTCAAACGGTTATATTGTTGGCAAGACTGGGCTAGAAAATATTTATGATAAAAAGCTTCGAGGAAATTTTGGCAAAAAAATTTATGAGGTTGATGCATCAGGAAAATTATTAAATGAGTTACAAGAAATACCCGCTAAAAATGGAGAGGATTTATATACTTCTCTTGATATCGAGAGTCAGAAAGTTGCATTTGAACAACTTAATAATAGAAGAGGGGCAGTTGTCGCCGTTGAAATAGAATCAGGGGCAATAGTAACCTATGTTAGCTCACCTTCATTCCCCATTAACAAAATTACTAATGGAATGTCATCAGCAGATTTCAATCAATTACTTAATGATCAAGACAAACCATTTTTTGATAGAGCTGGCCAGGGAAGATATTCACCAGCGTCAACTATAAAACCGGCTATTGGATTATATGGATTAGAAAATAAAATAATTGACTGGGAATATAGTATTGATGATCCAGGTTTTTTTGTTCTTCCAGAGGACGGTAGAATTTACAGAGGATGGAAAAAGGGTGGACATGGAAATATTACCCTTATGGATGCCATTATTGAAAGCTCAAATACTTTCTTTTTTTCCCTAGCATACAATTCAGAAATTGATAAATTAGTGGAGCACTTATCTAATTTTGGTTTTGGAAGGAATATTTGTATAGATTGCTTCATTCCTGATGATGGATTGCTGCCAAATCCTGAATGGAAAATGAATACTCTTAACTTTGGATGGTTTAAAGGTGACACCGTCAATATGGGGGTCGGTCAAGGTTACTTGAGTGCTACACCAATACAACTTGCATATTACTCTGCGTTCCTTGCAAAAAAGGGAACTCTTAATAAGTTTTCTTTTATTCAAAATGATAATACAAATAAAGAAGAAACTTTTATGAGCAATAATCTTAAAGATGAAGATTGGCAAAATATACATAAGAGTATGATTGGAGTTATAGAAAATCCTAAAGGAACAGCTGGAAGATTAAGAAGTTTAAAGAATTATACTGTTGCTGCTAAATCAGGAACTGTTGAGCTTGTTAGCACAGAAACGAAAGAAGATTACAAAATTATAAGAGAAGTAGAAGGTCAAAGAGATCATGCGATCATTGTAGCTTTTGCTCCAATGCCAAATCCTAAATATGCAGTAAGTGTAGTAATTGAGAATGGAGAGAGCGGAGGCGCTGTAGCTGGGCCAGTGGCTATTAATGTCTTAAACAGCCTTATCAATAATGAATAAGTTGTTCAATTTATTTAGATCGAAGGTTTACTTTGATCAATATTTATTTATATCAATAACCCTTTTATCAATAATGGGACTTTTATTTTTATATAGCGCCTCTCAAGACAATATGGAAACAACTATTAAACAATCATTGTTTGTTTTACTCGGCTTAATTTTAATGTTTTTATTAAGTCAAATTGATCCAGATTTTTATAAAAATAACTCCCTGATCTTTTTAATATTCTCAATTGTATTAATTCTTATTACTTTGATATTTGGCAAAGAAGTAAATGGAGCAAAAAGGTGGCTAGATTTGGGATTCTTTACATTGCAATCTTCAGAAATCATTAAGATTGCATTGCCAGTTTTCTTGGCAGCATACCTATACGATAAACCACTTCCTATAAGTCTATTCAATACCATAGTAAGTATGATAGTTATTTTTATCATAGTTAATTTAGTTAGGATTCAGCCCGATCTCGGAACCAGTTTAGTAATATTTATCGCGGGACTTTACGTTCTATTTCTTGCTGGATTAAGTTGGAGATTTATTGGCATATCATTCGGCATTTTTATATTATCTTTACCCTTTATTTGGAATAATTTCTTGGAACCTTTTCAAAGACAAAGAATACTTACACTTCTAGATCCCAATGCAGATCCATATGGATCTGGATGGAATATTACTCAATCAAAAATAGCTATTGGTTCTGGAGGAATTAAGGGCAAAGGTTATGGTGCCGGCTCTCAGGCTCATCTTGATTTTTTGCCTGAAACAGAAACAGATTTTATTTTTTCAGTTATAGCTGAAGAATTTGGATTTATTGGAGCTTGCATTCTTCTTTCTACTTTCTTTTTTATAATGCTTAGATGTTTTTACTTAGCTATAAATGCAAGAGATAGATTTTGTAGATTAACAATTGGAGGCTTAAGCCTATTATTTATTTCAACTATATTTATAAATTTAGCAATGGTAGTTGGAATTATTCCAGTTGTTGGTATGCCACTTCCGTTTATAAGCAAAGGAGGCTCTTCTTTGTTATCATTCTATATAGCATTTGGAATAATAATTTCCATGGCTACTCATAAAAAATTGATGCAAAAATGAAACAACAATTATTATTTATCATATCTTTATCAATAAGCCTTTCTACTTTTGCAGACTATTCTATGCATAAGGATAGCAAAGCAGTTATAGATGAATTGGTAAACGAATATGGATTTGAAGAGTCCTATGTAGTTGATGTCTTGAAGAACGCAAAAAAGAGAAATGAAATGCTTGTTTCAGTTGCAAATCCTGCTGAAAAAACTAAAACATGGGATGACTATAAAGCTATTTTTATTAAAAAGAAAAGAATAAGAGATGGCAAAAAGTTCATAAATGATAACCTCCAAACTCTTGAAAGAGCACAGGAGGAATTTGGTGTTCCAAAGGAAGTTATAACAGCAATCTTAGGTGTGGAAACTGACTATGGCAGAGTTATGGGTAAATACAGGGTAATTGATAGTCTGGCAACATTAGGTTTTGATGACCCAAGAAGATCTAAATTTTTCAGAAGTGAGCTAATACAATTCTTCATTCTAACAAGAGAAAATAATTTAGATATTCTTGAAACCAAAGGGTCTTACGCTGGTGCAATGGGCTATGGTCAATTTATATCTTCAAGTTATAGAGCATATGCAATTGATTACGATGGTGACGAATATGTAGACTTGTTTAACTCTGTTGATGATGCAATAGGAAGTATTGCAAATTATTTAAAAAGGCATGGATGGAAAAGAGACGGAAGTATTGTTACGAAGAGCTATCCAAATAATGTAAGAAAGTTTTATAAACCTCATGAATCTTTAACAAGATTTTTGCCATTATCATTTAAGGAGAATGGTGAAGACATTCACTTTATTGCAGATGATAACTTTTATGCAATTGCTAGATATAATATTAGTGATGTTTACGCTATGGCAGTGTATTATTTGTCTGAAGAGTTTAAAAAATGAAAAAAATACTTTTATTAGCCTTAATTTCCTCAAACTTTATTTTTAGTCAAAGTTTTGTCCCAAATGCTCCAGAACTCAACTTAAAGAGTTATATCTTAATTGATCCAAATACTAATACTGTTATAGCTGAATCTAACTCTGAAGGTCAAATAGAGCCAGCAAGCATGACAAAAGTTATGACGGCATATGTAGTTGCAGATCAAATTAAGAATGGTCTTATTAGTCTTGAGGACAAAGTTCTTATTAGTGAAAAAGCATGGAAGATGGGTGGTTCAAAAATGTTTATTGAGGTCGGAAAAAAAGTTAGTGTTTTAGATCTCTTAAAGGGAATAATGATTCAATCCGGCAATGACGCTTCTGTAGCTATAGCAGAATATGTTGGTGGCACAGAGGATGGCTTCGTAGATCTTATGAATGCTTATGCTGGTGCAATTGGGATGAACAATTCTTATTTTGCAAACTCAACAGGGCTTCCAAGTGAGGGACATCTTACATCAGCAAGTGATTTAGCTATCTTAACTTCAAAATTTATAACAAATTTTCCTGACATATATTCTCTTTTTAAAGAAAAAGAATTTGAATATGGTGGGATTAGTGGCAACAAATACAATAGAAATAAACTTTTATGGAGAGATGAGACCTCTGATGGAGTAAAAACTGGTCATACATCTTCAGCCGGATATTGCTTAATAGGTTCAGCTAAAAGAGCCAACATGCGATTAATAACTGTTGTAGCTGGAAGCGATAGCTCTAATAACAGTTTCTCAGATACCCAAAGATTACTCGAGTATGGATTTAGGTTTTACGCAACTCAGAAATATTTTGAGATCAATAAAGAATATACAACATCAAAAGTTTGGGGTGGCAAAATTGATACTCTAAGTCTTGGTGTTAAAGAAGACATCTCAATAACATTACCTAGAACTAGTTTTAAAGATATCAAAGTTAACTACAAAGTAAAAAATAATGTTCAAGCACCAATTACAAAAGGCCAAGAAATCGGAACCCTTGAGATTATTAGTAATAATGAAATAGTTTTAACTTCCAGCTTGATTGCTCTAGAGGAAGTTGAGGCTAAAGGTTTCTTTGGCAGGCTCTGGTCAAGATTTGTTCTTTGGATAATGAGTTTATTCGGAATAGCTTAAATGGAAAATATTCATGCTGTTTATAACAGCGTCTTTAGCTATATTGATGAAATAAAAATATCACCTTTAAGCAGAGCCTATACTTTTTCAGATAGTGTCTATGAGGTAATACCTTTTTGTAATTCTAATTTGATAGCCTTTGAGAGTCATATCTGCAGATTAAAAAAAAGCTGTGACGCCTTAAATTTATCTTTAAATATGAATAAAACATCAAAAGAGATAACTGATTTAATTTCAAGAAGTAATTTAACAAATGGTTATGTTTATTATCAAGTTTCTAGAGGCATAGATAGCATCAGATCACATATGTTTGATGATTCACTGTCTATTGAAACATTCGGTTATGTGGTTGATCATGCTTTTAAGTCTCAAAAATTAAAAGTAATGATCTGTGAAGACTTAAGATGGCAAAGATGTGATATCAAATCTACTTCATTATTAGGAAATATTTTGAGTATGAATAATGCAAGAACAAATGGCTGCGATGAAGTAATCATGCAAAAAAATAATATTCTTACAGAAGGCGGGGCATCAAATGTCTTTTTTGCAAACGAAGACACTGTTTTTACTCCAGCCCTATCAAATAATATTTTAGCTGGTATCACAAGAGAATTACTTATAGATGAAATCAAACAGTGTGGCATAAAGGTTGAGGAGGGTGACTATAGTGTTGAGGATCTCAAAAGCGCTAAATCTGTTTGGCTTACAAGTTCTACAAAAGGACTTGCACAAGTTACTGATATTATAGGTTTAGACATAAAACTTAATGAAGAAAATCATTTATTTCAAAAATGTGAAGAAATATTTGTTGAAAAGTTTTTAAGTAGTCGTTAAATCAATAATCATATTATCAATTTCTTGCCAAAATTGGTCCTTGGTTATACCAGCTAAACCTTTAGCAGCTAAATCGAGCTCATATACCTTTTTTTGAAGAGGCATCATTTTTTTTAGGGTATTTTTTTTAATAAAATTAATATAAGCAGGCATTTTGCTTCTCCAAATACCAGCTTTTTCAAGGCTGGAATTTTTATTAATATTTTGATGAACGCTCACTGATGTATTAATTATTTTTCCCATGATAAAGACCAATAGTGGACCATAATGATCATCATTTTTTTTGATTGATTTTGAAATTCTCAAAGCATAATTTGTATTCAACTCTATGATTTTGTCCTCTAATTGATAGGGTAAAAATTCAGCATTATCAATTCCAATATCCTGATTGTTAGATTCTTCAGAGTATGTAAGCTTTAATATATTTATTTCATTATTTTGCGCAACTAAATTACCAGAAAACATATCTGTGATTTTATTAGTATAATTTTTAGCATCTCTTTCATTCATAAATGACAATCTATCTTTAACCCAAACTTTTTCTTCAAAAGATTTTAATTTTGCACATTGGACTATTAATGAAATGTCACTCATTCTTTTAACCCATTTTGTTTTCAGGTTAATTTTTTCTATTGCAGATCTTATGATAATAACTATATTTTCCATTTTATTTATATTAGGAATTTCAAAAATGTTTGTTATTTCTTTCGGAATCTTTCCGCCATTGTGGAAAATTTCTATTATGGTTTTTGACCCAAACAATGAACCGCCTGCATTTTCAATCAGAATTCTTTCGATATCTTTAAAATCTTTATCAAATATAGCCTTTTTTTCAGTAAATCCATGCTTTTTATAAAATTCATTAATCTGATCTATAGAATCATTTTTTAGAATTATTTCAGGACCATACATAAAGAATAATCTGGGAGATTTATCAATATACTTTTTTAGAGATGTAGCCTCACATATCAATTAAACTCACCTCTAATATTACTTGGTTATACAGATCATCAAGCATTTCATTTTTAATAAAACTTATCATTTCTTCTTCTGCAATAGGATTTAACTCTATGGAGGTAAATCTTTTCATACTCATCAACATTTTATTTTTAATCTTTCCATTTTGATTAATTGATATTTTTAGAGAAGATTTAACTTCGCTTTCAAGTGCTCTTAAAGAGCTACCAGAATAGACATCATACTGATCGAACATGAAGTTGCTAATATTCACATTAATAATATTGTCTTGCGACATGCTATCTTTTGATTGCAAAGATGAATTTATTCTAGTTTTAAAAAGTTTTGGTATATCGGAACTAAAAGTCACAAGGTAACTTTTATCTGTTTTTATTTGTTGATACTGATTTAAAGCACAGCCTTGTAAAACAATTATGAATATTAACAGTAAGCTAAATTTAATCTTTTGTATCATTTTGTTATCTTATAACAAGAATCTAGGAAATAAAGAATTAGAACTTAAATTACGAAATTAATAAGTTTATCTTTAACATATATAGCTTTTTTTATTTTAGAGGAGTTTATATAGCTTTTAACATTTTCAACATTAAGCGCAATCTTCTCAATTTCTACCTGATCAATATTTGTATCTAACATAACCTTTCCTCTAACTTTGCCATTGACCTGGATAATTAGTTCAAAATCTTCGACTTTTAATAGTGTCTCATTTATTTCAGGCCATGATGACTCGATACATGAATCTATGCCATAAAAGTTTTTCCATAAATACTCGCAAATATGAGGTGCAATGGGTGAGAGCATCTGCAATATGAATAATATTGCTTCATCAAGACAATATTTTTCTGAATCAGAGGCTTTATCGCTTTTGTAACTTTCTGGAATGAAATTTAATAATTCCATGATTGCTGCTATTGCAGTGTTAAAAGCAAACCTTATCTCATAATCGTTTTCTACTTTTTTTAAAGTTGAATGTGTTTTTCTTCTTAGTGCAAGCTCATCTTTAGAAAATTCAAACCGATCTTCAAAGTTACTATATTGCCTGCCTTCTACTAGGTTCCATATTTTCTTTAAAAATCTTGATGCTCCTTCAACAGAGGATTCACTCCATTCAAGACTCTGTTCTGGCGGAGCTGTAAACATCATATATAGTCTTACCGTATCTGCTCCATATTTATCAATATATGACTGTGGATCTACAGTATTACCTTTTGATTTCGACATTTTTGCACCATCTTTTAAGACCATTCCTTGTGTAAGTAATCTTTTAAATGGTTCATCTCCCTCAACTAGCCCAATGTCTCTAAGCGCCTTATGAAAAAATCTAGAATACAATAGATGTAAAATAGCATGTTCTATACCACCAACATATAGATCTACAGGAAGCCAATATTTTGTATTTTCATCAAAAACATCTTCGTGATTATCAGCTGATGTGAATCTGGCATAGTACCAGGATGAGTCCATGAAAGTATCAAAAGTATCAGTTTCTCTTAATGTTTCCTCATCAATTGTTATAAACTCTTTGTTTTGACTTAATGGAATAGGCGGGGAGTTTTTATTTAATTCTGGTAGCTCAATAGGCATATCCTTTTCATTTATGACAGTAGGCAGTCCATTTTTGTATGTTACAGGTATTGGGCAACCCCAGTATCTTTGTCTGCTTACCCCCCAGTCTCTCAACCTAAATTGAATCAACTCTTCACCTAATTTTAATTTTATAAGTTCATTTATTATTTCTTTGGTCGCTGTATCTGATTCCATCCCATTAAAATTATCTGAATTTATAAGCCTCCCTTTTTCAATCACAGGAAGTTCATCGCTATCTGTTTCAATAACTTGATTGATGTCAAGATCATATTTTGTAGCAAACTCATGATCCCTTATGTCATGAGCTGGCACACCCATAACAACTCCTGTTCCATAATCTAATAAAACAAAGTTTCCAATCCAAACCGGCAATTTCTTACCAGTTAAAGGATGAATAACTTTTATCTCTGTATCTATACCTAATTTCTCAGCTTGTGCTATGTCAGCTTCTGCCGCTTTAATTTCTTTGCATTTTTCAAGAAAATCTTCAATATCTTTATTATTAGCAGCCAAATTAATTGCCAATGAATGATTTGGTGATATTGCTAAAAAAGATACTCCAAAGATTGTGTCTGGTCTTGTAGAGAAAGTTGTCAAATAATCTTTAGAGTTATCAATTTTATATTTAATTTCTGCACCCTGAGATTTACCTATCCAATTTCTCTGCATTGTTTTTACATTCTCAGGCCAATCTAAATCATCTAATGAATTAAGAAGTTCATCTGCATAATTAGTTATTTTTATAAACCATTGATCAATTTCTTTTATCTCTATTTGTGCGCCCGATCTCCATCCTTTTCCATCAATAACTTGCTCATTTGCTAATACTGTTTCGTCAACAGGATCCCAATTAACCATAGACTTCTTACGATAAACCAAACCAGCTTCGTCAAATTTTTTAAATATAAGTTGTTCCCATTTGTAGTAACTTGATTCACATGTTTTAAGTTCTTTGGTCCAGTCATAACTAAATCCTAGGGATTTAAGCTGACTCTTCATATTTTCGATATTTTGTTTAGTCCATTCTTTGGGACTAACATTATTAGCAATAGCTGCATTTTCTGCTGGCAATCCAAATGCATCCCATCCCATAGGCTGAAATACATTAAAATTTTTCATTCTTTTATATCTAGAAATTACATCCCCAATCGTATAATTTCTAACATGACCCATATGAAGCTTTCCAGATGGGTATGGGAACATAGATAAACAATAGTATTTTTCTCTATCGTCTATTTTAGAAACGTATCTATCTTCCTTATCCCAATCTTTTTGAATTGTCTCTTCAACTAATTGTGGATTGTAATTTGAACTCATTATTGTTTTTAATTGTTAGGAGTTATTAGTCACTAGTTTTAAATTGTTCTGAAGGTTCATTTGTATTATCTTTTTCAATAACATCAACATCATTTGTTTGTTTCGAAATTCTTACAGATTCATCTCCCTGACTTACTTCAATTTCCTTCAAAGTAGATCCTTCTAGCATTTCTATAAGTGTTTTAATTTTTCTTATGTCCATAATTTTTATCCTTTAATATTTAGTGCCTCATCTAAAGCAATTTCATAACCCTTAGTTCCTTTACCACTAATAGTTTTTACAGCAATATCAGTAAAATATGATTTTTTTCTAAATTCTTCTCTTGATTCTATATCTGATATATGGACTTCAAAAAAAGGAATTTTAACTGCTAAAAGTGCATCTCTTAAAGCAACGCTTGTATGAGTATAGCCAGCAGGGTTAAAAATAATTACATTAGTTTTGCTGTGATAAGCATTATGAATTGCGTCAATCAATTCATGTTCAGCATTGCTTTGATAAAAATCTATCTCACAATTAGATTTGTTCGCAATTTCTTTTAGCCTACTTTCAACGTCTTTCAGTGAATCAGAACCATAAATACTTTCTTCTCTCAAACCAAGCAAATTAAGATTAGGACCATTCAAGACAAATATTTTCATGTGAGAGATTTTATACGATCTTAATGTAATTTAATTGATTTTATTATACTTTTACTTCCTGTATTGGATAACAGAAACCTTTATCTGAACAACCTTGATAATATATCTTTGTTTCAACATCCGAAGTTTCATATTTAAATGTAATCTTCAATATATTTTTAATAATTTTTGTTTCTCCAAAAAACTCATCTTCGTGATCCAAAGCAGTTCCCTCCAGTTTCTTAAATTTGATCTCATTATCACCTGCTTTAACCATCACTGATTTTAAATATAGATAATTACCATCTTTTATTTCCCAAGTAGCAAAAATATCTTTATCCCTTTCTATTAAATTAAAGCCGAAAGCCTCTTCCGCCGGAAGAATTTGATTGTTTTTTAAAGAAAATAAAATATTTTCTTCAGCTAGTATTTTAAAACTAGATAAAACTGTAATAACTATAAATAATATCTTTTTCATTAATATCTAGGATAAACTTCACAAAATATAAAGTGAAGCCATACTTTACTTATAATTATAAGAATATGCTTAGAAATTTTTTAATAAATATTTTTTTCTTAGTTCCAGTTTGGTTTTTAAACTTGATTGGCATTTTTAACAAAGACATCAAAAGAAAATTTATCTTTGATATCCAATCTAAATTTTTCTTGTCTTTGATTCCACAATTTAATATTCATGAAGTATCAGATGAAAATATTCCGGAGGTAAGAAATCTTATTGAGCAAAAACGAAGAAATTTAAGACTGTATGAAAATATCAAAAAAAGTGTAGAAAAAATAGATCACCAAATTGGGAAAGATAAAAACATTAAAGTCAGAGAATATATACCCTATCGAACTGATAATGAAAATATAATTTTGTTTTTTCATGGAGGTGGTTATGTCCTAAATTCAATTGAGACGCATGATCCAACTGTCAAATATTTTGCAGAAAAACTAAGAACAAAGATTTATTCCTTAGATTATTCTTTATCACCAGAGCACCAGTTTCCTCATCAACTTAATGAAGGCATGAAAGCTATTGACTGGCTAATAAATAATGGAAACAGTATTAATAATATAAGCTTATGTGGTGATAGTGCGGGTGCTCATCTTGCTGCCTCAATTTCACATACGCTAGCAAATGAAAATAAAGAAAATGTTCATAGTCAATTTTTGATATATCCTATGTGCGATCCGGACTGTGATTATGAGTCACATGAATTATTCAAAGAAAATTATTTACTGACAAAAAAAGCAATGCATTGGTTTTGGGAAAAATTTCAGTCGAAAATTGAAGATGAAGATAATAACACTTTTAATTTAATGAAATACAAAGAAAAAACTAATTTACCTCAAACAATCATTGTAACTGCTGGCTTTGATCCATTATCAGATGAAGCAGAAAATTATGCTTTTTTGCTTCATAAAAATGGTACTTTTGTGAAACAATTACACTATCCGTCATTGTTCCATGGCTTTGCATCAATGACTCGTTTAAAAGCAGCAAGAAAAGCAGTTGATGATTTTTTATCAGAATATAAGAAAATACTATGAAAAACATTGTTGAAGTAAGAAATTTAAGTATTGATTTTAAAGTTAGAGATGGTTCTTTTAAAGCTGTTGACGATATAAGTTTTGATATTGAAACAAACAAAACACTTGCACTTGTAGGAGAGTCTGGGTCAGGCAAATCAGTTACAGCAATGTCAATTATGCAGCTTTTACCGATGCCACAAGCAACTTATGGAGATAAATCTTCTATTAAGTTTAATCAAAAAGAAATTATTAATGCCTCTAAAAAAGAACTCTTATCAATTAGAGGAAACATTATTTCAATGGTCTTTCAAGAACCAATGACTTCACTTAATCCATATCATAAGGTAGGTAATCAGATAACAGAATCAGTTCTATTGCATACGAGTACTTCAAAAAAAGCAGCTAAAGAGGAAGCGATAGAATTGATGAAACTAGTTGAAATAGATGATGTCCAAAGAAGATTTAACTCATATCCTCATGAACTGTCAGGGGGTCAAAGACAAAGAATCATGATAGCGATGGCGCTTGTAAATAAACCAAAGTTATTAATTGCTGACGAACCAACAACTGCATTAGACGTTACAATTCAAGCGCAAATACTAGACTTAATGTCAAAATTGAAAAAAGAATTGGGGATGTCTATTTTATTTATTACACATGATTTGGGTTTAGTTAAGGAATTTTCAGACCAAGTTTGCGTAATGCAAAGTGGCAAAATTGTTGAAAGCGGAGATACAAATATTGTTTTTAAGACTCCTCAACACAGCTATACTCAAAAATTATTAAGTGCCGAACCTCAACCTAAGCAAGAAATAAATAACAATGAAGAACCTCTTATAGAGATAGAAGGGTTAAATGTTTTTTATGATATGCCAAGTATAAATTTCTTTAAGAAAAATAGATTTCATGCTGTTAAAGATACCTCATTAAATATATATAAGAACACTACCATTGGTTTAGTTGGCGAATCAGGCTCTGGAAAGTCTACTTTAGGAAAAGCTATCGCAAATCTTACTAATTTTGAAGGGAAAATAAAATTTAATGGCAAAGAAATTAAAGACTCCTCAAAGGAGATTAAAAAACACATACAAATAGTTTTTCAAGACCCATATGGTTCCTTGTCTCCGCGGATGACCGTTGGTGAAATTGTTGGAGAAGGCTTAGGTGTTCATTTCAAATTAAAGAGTGATGAAACTCAAGCTAGAATAGATAAAGTTCTCTCTGATGTGGGTATTGAGCTAAGCGCAAAAAATAAATATCCTCATGAATTCTCTGGTGGTCAGAGACAAAGAATAGCAATTGCAAGATCCTTAATAATGAATCCAGCATTTATGATTTTAGATGAACCAACTTCAGCATTAGATAGATCAATTCAGATTCAGGTGATAAATCTTTTAAAAGATATTCAAGAAGAGTATAAATTGACTTATTTATTTATAAGCCATGACTTAAAGGTTATAAGATCAATGTCTGATTATATTTTTGTTATGAAAGATGGAAAAATAGTAGAATCTGGACTTTCAAAAGAGGTTTTTGACTATCCGAAAGAAAAATATACTAAAAAATTACTCTCAGCTGCGTTAAGATACGCATCCGATTGAGAAAATGATTTTAAAATGAGTTCAAGAAAATATTCAAAAGAGTTAGTTGATGGACCGAATCAAGCTGCATCTCGTTCAATGCTTCGCGGTGTTGGTTTCACAACTGAAGACTTTTCGAAACCTTTTGTAGGTATTGCCTCAACAGGAGCGAAGGTTACTCCGTGCAATATGCATTTAAATAAACTTTCAGAAATAGTTGAAAATTCTGTCAACTCTTCGCATGGAAAGGGAGTTCTTTTCAATACTATTACAGTTTCAGATGGTATTTCTATGGGCACGCAAGGTATGAAGTATTCTTTAGTTTCAAGAGAAGTAATTGCAGATTCTATTGAAACTGTTGTTGGTTGTCTTGGTTATGACGGATTAATCACCATAGGCGGTTGCGACAAAAATATGCCAGGTTGCTTAATTGGAATGGCGCGTCTAAATAGACCATCAATATTTATTTATGGAGGTTCAATTAAGCCAAGCAAAGAGAATACGGACTATGTAACTGTTTCAGAAAAAGTTGGAGAATTTTCAAAAGGCAATATAAGTCAAAAGGAATTAATACATTTTGAAGAAATATCAGTTGAGGGTCCTGGATCTTGTGGTGGAATGTATACTGCAAACACTATGGCTTCAGCAATTGAGGCATTAGGCATGAGTTTGCCCGGAAGTAGCAGTCAAGATGCAACTTCAGCATCTAAAGAACAAGACTGTGTAGATGCTGGAAAAGCAATAATGAATCTATTGAAAGATGATATTAAGCCATCTGACATAATGACTAAAGAAGCTTTTGAAAATGCAATAACCATTGTTATTGCTTTAGGAGGATCTACAAATGCAGTTCTTCATTTATTAGCAATGGCACACTCAATTGGAGTAGAGCTATCTTTAAATGACTTTACTAGAATTGGCAAAAATACTCCTGTATTAGCAGACCTAAAACCTTTTGGAAGTCATTATATGTCTGCACTAAATGCAAACGGTGGAATACAACCACTTATGAAAATATTATTAGAGAAAGGACTTCTAAATGGTAACTGTATTACAGTAACTGGTAAAACACTTAAAGAAAACCTTAAAGATGTGAAGCCTTATAAAAACAATGAAATTATTAAAAGTTTTGACAATCCTATCAAAGGAGATAGCCATTTAAGAATACTGTACGGAAATTTAGCTGATGAAGGCGCTGTTGCAAAAATAACTGGTAAAGAAGGTACTTCTTTTGAAGGAAAGGCTAAAGTATTCAACTCAGAGGAAGAAGGTGTGGATGCAATACTGAATGACAAAATTAAAGAAGGTGATGTTGTTGTTATAAGATATGAAGGTCCAAAAGGTGGTCCAGGCATGAGAGAAATGCTGAAACCAACATCTGCAATAATGGGTCTTGGTTTAGGAGATAAGGTTGCATTCATAACAGATGGAAGATTTTCAGGAGGAACTCATGGGTTTGTTGTTGGCCATATCTCTCCTGAAGCTGCTGATGGCGGCCCACTTGCTTTAGTTGAAGACGGAGATTTAATTTTGATAGATGCAAAAAATGATCAATTAACTTTAAAAGTTGATGATAATGAGATGAAAAAAAGACGTTTGGCTTGGCAGTCACCTTTAAAGACTCCAAAAAAAGGAGTCTTATCAAAGTATGCAAAAAGTGTTGGTTCTGCAAGCTTAGGAGCTATAACTGATTAATATGTTTATTGATAGAAAATTTCCAAATACAAGATTAAGAAGATTGAGAAGGAATACTAATCTTATTGATTTAGTATCAGAAACCAACTTAACCTCAAATGATTTAATACAACCAATTTTTATTAAAGAAAATTTTAAAGGTAGCGAAGTTATAGAATCGATGCCTAACATCTTAAGATATGGAATTGATGGAGCGCTAAAAGAAATTGAGGATATAGTTTTATCAGGAGTAAATACTATAGCCGTATTCCCGGTTATTGATACGGCAAACAAAGATAGCAAGGGTAGTGAGGCAATAAAGAAGGACAATTTTATGTCAGCATCAATTCAAGCTATAAAAAAACAATTTCCAGATATTCTTTTAATAGCTGATGTGGCACTTGATCCCTATACTGATCATGGTCATGATGGAATTATTATCAATGAGGAGGTTGATAATGATGAAACATGTAAATTATTAATAGAACAGTCCCTTATTCTAGCGGAATCAGGTGCTGATATAATTGCTCCCTCAGACATGATGGATGGAAGAATAGGATTAATAAGACAGGCTTTAGAAAAAAATAATTTTAAAAATACAATTCTATTATCTTATGCAGCTAAATTTAGTTCTAAATTTTACGGACCATTCAGGGATGCAGTCGGCTCTTCTTCAAATTTAGGCAATTCATCTAAATCCTCGTATCAAATGTCTTCAAACAACAAGCAAGAAGCTCTCCAAGAGGTTGCTATGGATATTAATGAGGGTGCAGATATTGTCATGATTAAACCAGCTATGCCATATTTGGACATAATCCATCTCGTAAAAGATAGTTTCAAAATACCAACTTTTGCATATCAGGTAAGTGGTGAATATTGCATGCTAAAATTAGCAATAAGTGAGGGCTGGCTTGACCAAGAGGTTATGTTAGAATCACTCGTAAGTATAAAAAGAGCAGGAGCTGACGCAATTCTCACATATGCTGCAAAAGAAATATCCAAGGAGATCAAAATAAATGAGTAATGTTATAGAAGTGCAAGGGAAAGATGACTTTTTAAATGAAGTTGTAAATTCTAAAACACCAGTTTTAGTAGATTTTTGGGCAGAGTGGTGTGGGCCTTGTAAACAACTTGCTCCTCTTGTTGAAGAAGCTGCAGAAGAATTTAAAGATGTTATAAAGGTCTGTAAAATGGACGTTGATGCAAATAGAGAAACAGCAGCAGAATATGGCATTAGATCTATTCCAACATTAATGATATTTGCAAACGGAGAAAATACTGGGACTGAGATTGGGGCTCTAACCAAACAGCAATTAGACGAATTCATAAGATCCAAAGTTTAAATTTATTACATATAACTTTGAATCTTATGTAAAAAGAGTTATCATTTTGCTTCCAGAGTAAAAAAAACCTACCAGTTACAACCTTTTCTAATAAAAAACGGAACTATTTATGAATCTTAGCGAAGTTAAAGATAAACCAATAAGCGAATTAGTAGAAATCGCTACTGAACTTGGTCTGCAAGATGTTGGCCGTCTCAAAAAGCAGGAAATAATTTTTCGCATATTCAAGCATAAAGCTTCCGAAGGTATAGATATATTTGGCGGCGGTGTTCTAGAAATATTAAATGATGGCTTTGGATTTTTAAGATCTCCACAAGGTTCTTATTGTGCTGGAGAAGATGACATATATGTTTCACCCAGCCAGATAAGAAAATTTGGATTAAGAAAAGGAGATTCTGTTGCAGGCAAAATAAGAACTCCAAAAGATAAAGAAAGATATTTTGCTCTTATTCAGGTTGACACTATAAATGGTGAAGAGCCTACTAAAACAAAAAATAAAATTCTTTTTGAAAACTTAACACCTTTATTTCCAAATGAAAGACTAATGTTGGAACAAGGCAGTGGTTCAAATGAAGATTTATCATCTCGAATAATTGATCTAATAGCACCTATTGGTAAAGGACAAAGAGGTTTAATTGTTTCCCCACCAAAAGCGGGTAAAACATTGATGCTTCAAAGTATTGCACACTCTATAAAAAGTAATAATCCAGAAGTTGAACTAATCGTTCTTCTTATTGATGAAAGGCCTGAAGAAGTTACTGAAATGTCTAGAACTGTTAAAGGGGAAGTTGTTGCTAGCACATTTGATGAACCACCAACTCGACATGTTCAAGTTGCTAATATGGTTATTGAAAAAGCTAAAAGATTGGTAGAGCATAAAAAAGATGTTGTGATTTTATTGGATTCAATAACGCGATTGGGTAGAGCTTATAACTCAGTTCAACCTGCATCAGGAAAAATTTTAAGTGGTGGTGTCGATTCAAATGCACTTGAAAGACCAAAAAGATTTTTTGGAGCTGCAAGAAACCTTGAGGAGGGTGGAAGCCTTACCATTCTTGCGACAGCTTTGGTTGAAACAGGTTCTAAGATGGACGAGGTTATTTATGAAGAATTTAAGGGTACAGGTAATATGGAGATTCATCTAGAAAGAAAAATTGCTGAAAAAAGAATCTATCCTGCTATTAACATTAGAAGATCTGGTACAAGAAGAGAGGACTTATTAACTACTGATGATGAACTTCAAAGAATGTGGGTTCTTAGAAAGATACTTGATGAAATGGAAGATGCTCAAGCAATTCAGTTCCTTATTGATAGAATCAAAACTCATAAAACCAATGATGAATTTTTCTCTTCTATGAAGAATGGTAATGGTAAAAAGTCTAAATAGAAGCTTTTATTGATTCTACAAAATCTTCAGAAAAATAATCTACAAGTTTAGCCTCATATCCAAGATTGGTTATGTGGTCAACTATTCTACTTGATATCCCAAAGAGCATTGCTTTTATGTTATTTGAATAAATCTCATTAAAAAATATTTCTACAGCATAAGTGCTTGAAAAAATAATAGCATCAGCATAAGAAAAATCTTTCTTGATATCGTTATACCCATCTAGTTTTAATCTTTTGTAGCAAATTACCTCTTGAACATCTTCTCCATTTTTATGCAGATAGTTGAATACCTCATTTAATCCATCCTCACCTTTTACAACTAGGTATTTGCGATGATTTTTATTTTGAGATAAAAGTTTAATTAATTCTTTTGAACCTGGAACATCAGCACAGATTGACTCAAGGCCTTTCTGCGATAAGAAATTTTTAGTAGATGGACCCATACAATAAATATTTTTTTCAACTAAATTTTCCTGTTCTTTAAAAAATTCAACAGATGGGATACTTTGAAAAATAATGTCTGTATATTTTTGTGTTGAAGCAGAGTATTCAATGCCCTTCAAATTAAAAAGTGGAATATTTTTAATAATTCCTTTTTTATGATTACTAAAGGCAATATTTGAACGAGTGTCAATTATGTTCATTTAAAAGCTGAATCCCATCTTGTTTTTTAATGTCATTAACAGTTTCTTTCACGGTTGTGCCTAAGAAAGATATATATTTTTCTTTGCCATAAATTACACCTGAATGAATTAGCTCTTTAGTAGAAGAACCTAGTTCAAATTTAGGATGAATTTCTGTTTTTATTGAGATAGCAGAGTTACAACTAGCATCAAGTTCATCTAAAATTTCTCTTTCAATTGAAACCCATCTACCAAGATGAGATTGTTGTTCATTTAAAGAATGCACTAAGGAATGATCAATTTCATCAGACAAGTCATTTAATATTTCTATTCCCAAAAATCCCTGGCCTGATGCAGTTGACCAAGTCATTTCTTGATACGACAACTCATCTAGCAAGCCCAATCTTTCTAAACCTGCTTTAGCTAAAATTATGCAGTCATATTCACCTCGATGTAATTTCTCTAGCCTTGTATCAACATTTCCTGACAAATTTACAATATTTTTTGCATTAAGATGATGTTTAGCTTGTAGCTGTCTTCGAAGGCTACTAGTACCTAAAATCATCTCTTCATTAAAATTGGTTTCTTCTCTAAAAATTAACACATCTTCTTTAGGTTTACTTGGCAAAAAGTATCTAAGTAAACTATCTAATTCTTTTGCAGGAGTATCTTTTGCTGAATGAACAGCAATATCAGCTTCACCGTTTAATATATATTTCTGAACATCAGATACAAAATGAGCCTTATCGAAAAGAGTTTCTCCTTTTGCACTTTTTTTATCACCTTCAGTTTTAATTTTCACTATCTCATAATCAGATATTGCAAACTGCTTCACAAATTCATCAACTTGAGCTAAGGCTAATTTTGAAGATCTTGAGGCTATTTTAATTGTCATATTTTAAAAGATATGCTTTTACATCTCCCACATTTTTTTCTTTAAAAACTGAGAATGAATCTGGTATCTCTACATCAGTAAACTTACTAAATTCGAGATAGATTTTACATGAAGATTTTAGATTTTGAGTATTATTGAGCAATTCTAATATTTTTTTTTCATAATTATTATTGAATGGTGGATCTAGAAATATAAGATCAAAATTTGATAGGTCATTTTCTTTTATCCAAGAAAAACAATCTTTAAAAAGCAGCATAGATTGATTTTTTAAATTAAGTTTTAAGATAGACTTTTTTAACATCAGAAAGTTTTTTTTATTTGATTCAATAAAAACAGTTTTTTTAGCGCCCCTGGATATAGCTTCAAAACCAAGTGCCCCAGTTCCAGCAAATAAATCCAAGCATTGATTATCTTGTATTTCAAATTGAAGCCAATTAAATAGAACCTCTCTTAACTTACTTGATGTCGGTCTTAGAGAGCTTTTAAAATCAAACGGAATTTTTTTTCCTTTAAGATTTCCTCCGGTTATTCTGATACTGTTTTTCATCTAAATCACTTTTCTTTAAGTATAATTCATACTATGAGTATCCAAGAAGATTTTAGACTAGCAATGCGAAGATATATCTACTCTGTTAGTGTTATGTCTAATGTTGGTACAAATGGTATTCCAAATGCTATTACAGTTTCCTCTGTTACATCAATATCAATGGATCCGCCAAGTTTGCTAATTTGTATAAACAAATCTTCAAGAATTCACGACACTTTGGAAATTGGTTCAAAATTTTGCATCAATTTGCTCAATAAAGATCAAGAAGAGCTTTCTAATATTTGTTCAGATGAAGATAAATATGAACAAAGATTTTCTGATGAGAATTGGAATCTAGACAATGTGCCATTCTTAGAAAATGCTCAGGCCAATATTCACTGCAAAGTAGACCAGCTTTCCTCATATCATACTCATACTATAGTTGTTGGATTGGTTGAAGGTGCAAACTCTCTTAGTAATATTGCCACATTAACCTATGTAGATGGTGAGTACCGCTAGAAATATTAAAGCTCTAGTCTGTTTCAATAAGGCCTGTTATAACTTTGTCTAAATGAAAATCAAGATTCTTTGATATTTGATTAGCAAAGGGCATTGGGCCATCTTTACTTCCATCACCGGCAATGTTTACCTTCCTTATTATTCCAACTAAACCATGGACCATTGACCATAAAGTTATGCATTTAAAAGCAACAATCTCATCATCATCATCAGATAGTTTCCTAAAACTAGAAAGCAAGAATTGAAAAAGATTGTTTGCCGATTCGCTTAAATCTGGATAATCTGCATAATTACCGACAGCAGTTCCAAACATAAGATCATAGGTATTTGCATTATTAAGCCCAAAATCAATATAAGTTTTACCACAACCAATAAGATAATTTTTTGAGTCTTTAATTTTTATAGACATCATTTTTTTATTAAGCTTATCAAAGCCTTCTTTTACTATTGCAGCATAAAGATCTTCTTTTGTTTTGAAGTGTCTATAAGGAGCCGTTTGTGAAACTTTGCTTTCCTTTGCTAAGGATCTAATACTTAATTTTGTATAACCATCTCTTTCACACATCACACAAGCACACTTAATCAATTCTTTTTTAAGATTTCCGTGATGATATGTTTTCATTGCAATCGCATAATGTTGACAGTGCTTACATAATACATTAATGTTTACACTGCTTACATTAGAATTTTTATAAAACAATGTCAAATTTAGAAAACTTTAAATATATTGTCCTGTTAGTAATTTTTGCTTCGTCTAAAGCTTTTTCAATAGAAGTTCTCGAAGTTAAAATTTTAAATTCATATTCAATAACAAAAGAGTTCCCAGGAAAGCTTCTCCCATTAGAACAATCAAAATTAGCTTTTGAAATTCCAGGTAAGATAAAAAAAATTAATGTTGATGTTGGAGATTCTGTATCAAAGAATCAAATATTAGCAAAGTTAGATGATAGAGAAGCTCTAGCTAAACTTAACCAAGCGAAAGCCAGTTATGACTTATCAAATCAAGTTCTTGAAAGGTTTGAGGATTTAAGACAACAAGGGCATATATCGATTCAGGATTTAGATAAAGCAAAATCTGATTTTATTATTGCTGAGTCACAATATGAATTTTATAAAGTTAAATTAGAGCAAACAAATCTTATTTCTCCATTTAAAGGTGTTATCCAGAATAGATTTTTAGATACAGGCACAGTAATTAACTCAGGAATCCCTATACTTGAGATTATTGATTCAAATTTTGTTGAAGCACATATCTCTGTGCCTGTTATTTATTTGGAAGATATGAATCTTGGAGAAGAATATAGTTTTACTTTTGATGGAAGAAAAGTAGCCGCAATATTTTCTAAATTAGCTCCAATGTCACCAGGTGGATCGGATAGTAGACTCGCCATTTTTAGGTTTAGCGAATTTTTTAATCCAGGATCAATAGCAAACTTACAACTAAAAATTTTAAAAGAAGCAAGAGGGACATGGGTTCCACTTAGATCACTTTCTCAATCCGAACAAGGACTTTGGGGAATTTATACAATAAACGATGAGGGTGTAGTGGTTAGAGATTTAGTAGAAATTATTTACTTTGAAGATGAATATGCATATGTCAATGGCACTCTAAACAATGGAGATTTAGTTGTTTTAGGTGGTGCTGCAAAAATAATTGAAGGAAAAAAAATAAATTAAAAAATGAAATTTATTAGTATTTTTCTTGATAGACCTAGAATTTTATTTTTGACCTTAGCATTTATTATTCTTGCAGGTATTTCATCTGCACTATCAGTTCCAATTCAAGAAAATCCTGAACTTGCAAAAAGATGGGGTTTTGTCCAAGTTTATTATCCTGGAGCTTCGCAAGATAGAATTGAAACCCAAGTTATTAATGAGCTGGAAATAAAACTTAGAGAAGTTGTTGAAATAGAAGAATTGAGGTCAATGATATCTCAAGGTTATTCAAAAACTTTAGTTGAATTAGCGCAATCAGTACCTCCAGATTTAATAGATCAAACATGGTCAAAGATTCAAGACAAATTAGATCAAGCTTACATCCCAGAAGGAGCTCAAAGTCTATTAGATATAAGTAGTGGGCCACCTATAACACTTCATTATGCTATTTCTTGGAATGGAGATGGTGAAGAGCCAACCATTATGATGTCTAGGATTGCTCAACAACTTAAGAGAAAACTCAGCTCAATAGGCGAAACTGAAGTTACAGCCGTTTATGGAGAAACTGATGAAGAGATTTTAATTGAGGTTGATTCGGCAAAGATGTCCGCACTTAACTTGAGCTATCAAGATATTTCTAAAGCAATCAACGCATATGATAATAAAAAGCCTGTAGGAGTTGTTTCAGATAATTATTCAGAATTTTTAATTAAATTAAAAGACAATATCAATACACCTCAAAAAATTTCAGAAATTCCTATAAAGGTTATTAATGAATCTCAAATTATTAGGCTTCAAGATATTGCAGAAGTATCAATCAAGCCATCTTTACCCTATGAAGATATTTATCTTTATAACGGCAAAAAAGTTATTGCAGTTTCAACAACTGGAACAATGTCACAGAGAGTCTTTGATTATGTTGAAAGAGCAGAAAAAGTAGTAAATGAAATGAAATTAACTCTACCAGATGAATTCACTCTGGAGCTTATTTACGACGAATCATTTTATGTGGCAGACAAGTTTAGTGAGCTAATAAAGAGCTTTTCTTTGGCTGCTTTTTTTGTATTAAGTCTTAGCTTTTTTTTCCTAGGTATAAGGCCTGGAATAATCGTAACCGCCATCTTACCTTTCTCAGTATCTTTAGTTTTGCTTGGATGTAGATTAATTGATTTACCCCTTCATCAAACTTCAATTACCGGAATTATAATCGCCCTTGGATTATTAATTGATAACGGCATCATAGTTGTAGAAGATTATAAATATCGTAGATCGAAAAATTTATCAGTAAAAGAATCAATTAATCAAACACTCACTCAATTGACGACTCCATTAGCTGCAGCTACTGGAACAACAGTGTTTGCTTTTTTACCTATTGTGACAGGTGAAGGTTCCAGCATTGAATTTGTTGGAGGTTTGGCACTTACAGTAATAATGTCAATTGTTTCATCCTTAATTCTTGCTTTGATAATGGTTCCAGTCCTCATGAGTTATATGGAACGAATACCTTACTTTGCAAACATAAAAGTTCACGAAGAGGGTTATCGAAACAAAAAAATACTTAAGAAGTACAGAAATTTCTTAACTTGGGCATTCTCAATACCTAGAAGGGCAATAATAATTTCTATTTCATTGCCAGTATTGGGATTCTTACTATTTAACTATATACCAAAAGACTTTTTTCCAACAAATGATAGGGATATGTTCAAAATTAACATTGAATTACCAAGTAACTCTTCAACACTAAAAACTTTAGAAAGAGCAGAAGAGATCAGAAGACAGGTTATTGATAGTAATTTAATAGATATTAAAAAAGATTATTGGTTTGTTGGAAGAATGATGCCAAGAGTCTTGATGAATGTTGTTGGAGGCAAAGATAAACAAGGCCAAAATAATGTTGCACAATCAGTATTTTTTGTTGATGACTATTATCAGATGGTAAATAAACTTCCAGAGTTATCAAAACTATTATCAGAAAAAAACTCTGACATCATAATTTATGTGGATACTTTTCAATCTGGACCACCTGTTTTCTCGGATATAAATTATCGAATATATGGAGATGACCCATTTATACTTGAAAGTCTTGGAGAACAATTAGAGTTAATTATTAATAATGCTCCTGATATTAGTCATACAAAATCACAAACCTCTGCATCTAGTACAAATATTGAGTTTGATTTCAATAGCTCAAATGTATCATTATCAGGTCAAGATACTAGCATTCTAGCTCAACAACTTTATGCAGCAAATAATGGAATCATTGTTGGTTCAATGGTTGATTCAAACAAAGAAATACCAGTAAGAATAAAAGGAATTGCAAATTCTAATGATATTACTGGGGATACTAGTTTTTTATCAATACCGTCAGGAGACAGCATAGACTTCATAGGAAATTTTGGTGAAACTTTTATAAATAAAAAATCAGGCGATATAACAAAAATTAATAGCCAAAGAGTTAATGAAGTGGAGGGATGGGTATGGACAGGAACTCTTCCTTCCTCAACAGAGATGCTAATTAAAAATGACATAGAAATCTTTAAACAAAATCTTCCGCCTGGTTATTGGCTTCAGCAGGGTGGAGAAGCTGAAACAAGAGGAGAATCGCAATCACAAATATATTCTTCTGCATTGATATATTTAATTTTGATAACTATAGGATTGGTATTTGCTCTTAACTCATTTAGACAGACAGCCCTAATTCTATCAGTTGCAATCTTATCGGTTGGGCTTTCCTTTATCGGTTTGATTGTTGGTCAGCAAAATTATGGATTTATCGCAACCGTAGGAGCTATTGGTTTAATAGGTTTATCTATTAATGATTCAATAATTGTTTTATCTCATATAAAAGAAAGAGCAAGAGAAATATCAATGTCAAAGGCGGACTTAATAGAAGTTGTTATAAGATCAACTCGACATATCATTACAACATCCTTAACAACATTGGGTGGATTCTTACCTTTAATTTTTTCAAGCATATTTTTCAAACCTCTTGCTTGGGCAATGAGCATCGGAGTATTAGGAGCAACCTTTACAGCTCTTTTATATATTCCTGCAATGTATATTTGGCTGAATAAAATTAAGACGTAACACAACTATTTGAACAAAAAATCTTTCCATATTTTTTAATAACAAGCGACTCATGCACATACGTATCACAGGCTGAACAGTTAACCATTTTTTCAGACCTTTTCTTTTTAGAAAATATAATATTTCTTGTATAGGATTTAGCTAATTTAAGTAGAAAATATATTATTACAGGTAAAATTAAAGGAATTAGCTTTAGTATCAACAAATTTAGTTATATCTTTGAGGTTTGGATTCTCTTAAAAAATTCCAAGACCAATTTCTCTGCCTTGATGACTGCTTAGACTCTTCATCAGGGTAATTAATATTTATGATAACTCTTAAATCATTTAGTAATTCTGAATATCCTAATGCTACATAACAAGTTTCTAGTATCTTAAGAGCTCTATAATTTTCACTCGAATTTGGTATATTTTCTATAACGTAGTTTGCTCTTCTAATAGCTGCCACATATGCGTCAATGGTAAGATAATAATCCGCAGCAGCTAATTCATTTTTTGCAATCATATTCCTTAAATAAACATTTCGCTGCTTCGCATATGGAGCATACTGACTATCAGGAAATCTTGTTAAAAACTCTGTTAATTCTGCAAACGATTCTTTTGCTCCTGAAATATCTCTATTTGAAAGATCAGTATCAGATACCCTAGTAAGAAATTCTCTATCTCTTGTATAACTTGATAATCCTTTCATAAAATATGCATAGTCTATATTTGGATGCCTAGGATGAAGACGAATGAATTTTTCAGCTGCACTATGTGATGCTTCAGTTTCAGAGTTCATAAAATGAGCATATATTAACTCCACTTGAGCCTGTTCTGCATACTTGCCAAATGGATATCTAATTTCTATTGCCTCAAGGGATTCAATTGCACCATAATAATTTTTTGCATTCATTCTCTTTTGAGCCTGGTCATAATAAATCTTTTCTGGTTGTTCAATTTCAGGACCATCAGAGTTGCAACCCACCAAAACAGAAGAAATAAGAACCACCAAAATGGTATATTTATGAGAATAAATTATATGTTTCATTATCTGATTGAATATTTTACCTGCATAATTACATTTAGGTCTTAAAAACATAAAATTAGAACAATTTTTTTTTAATAAGTTCATATGGAAATAATAAAAAAAGTACCTGAAGAATTATCGGGAATGAGATTGGACAAGGTTTCTTCAATAATTTTTGAAGACTTCTCAAGAACTCAACATAAAAAATGGATTATTGAAGGCAGAATTCTATTAAACAACGACATTGCATCTCCAAAAGACATAGTTTTTATAAACGATGAAATAGAAATTCATCCTATTGTTGAAACTAAAATATCATGGGTGCCCGAAGATATAGAATTTCAAGTCATTAAAGAAGAAGATAATTATTTAATTATTAATAAACCAACTAATTTAATAATGCATCCTGGAGCAGGATGTTTTAATGGAACTCTAGCAAATGGGTTGCTTTATAGATATCCAGAATTAAAAAAAATTGCAAGAGCTGGAATTGTTCATAGATTAGATAAAGACACATCTGGAATACTTTTAGTAGCAAGGACTGAAAAGTTTAGAAATTATTTTGTAAATTTACTCCAAGAAAGAAAAGTGAAAAAAAATTATAAAGCAATTGTAGTTGGCAAAATCATTGGGAGTTTTGAAATTACTGATCCAATAGGAAGGGATAAAAATAATAGGACTAAAATGTCAGTTAGATCCGATGGAAAGGAAGCCCATACATTTGTTAAACTTGAAGAAAATTATAACAATTATTCTTTGCTAGATATTTCTATAAAGACTGGAAGGACACATCAAATTAGAGTTCATTTAAGTTCTAAGAAGCTTCCAATAATAGGTGACAGAACATACAATCCTTCAAAAAATATTGCTAGAGATACGCCAGATGATATTACAGATATGATCAAAGATTTTCCCAGACAAGCACTTCATTCATATCAGTTATCATTTGAGGATTCTGATACTAAAGAAACTGTTACTTATTCTGCTCCACTTCATCAAGATATGGAAAGCTTAATAAATAGATTTAAAAAACATATTTAAAAATATAAAAAAAACTTGTTTTTATAAGTAAGATTAATGTATAAACCTTTCTCTTAGGTAATTATTATGAAATTGGCTGGAAATGATATGTTAATTCAATCCCTCATTAATGAGGGTGTTGAATATGTTTTTGGGTATCCTGGTGGGGCTGCCTTACATATTTATGATGCAATATTTAATCAAAATGAATTAGAGCATATTCTTGTAAGGCATGAACAAGGAGCAACTCATGCTGCAGATGGATATGCAAGAGCAACTGGCAAACCAGGAGTAGTATTAGTCACATCTGGACCAGGAGCAACAAATGCAATAACTGGAATAGCTACAGCCTTCATGGATTCTATTCCAATGGTTGTTCTTTCTGGCCAAGTTGCATCTCACCTTATCGGAACAGATGCATTTCAAGAAACAGATATGATAGGGATCTCTAGGCCTATAGTTAAACATAGTTTTACGATCGAACATGCAGAAAAAATTCCACAGGTAATCAAAGAAGCTTTCTATATTGCTACTTCAGGTAGGCCTGGCCCAGTTGTAATTGATATACCAAAAGACACGACAGCACCAGATAAATTATTTGATTTTAAACCACTCGATTCGGTTGAAATTAGATCATATAACCCTCCGATTGAGCCTGATCCAAAGCAAATAGAAAGAGCAGTTGAAGCAATCCTAAAAGCAAAAAAACCAGTTATTTATGCTGGTGGAGGAGCAATAAACAGCAACGCATCAAAAGAATTATTTGAATTAAATAAACTTTTAAACTTCCCCGTAACTAATACATTAATGGGTTTAGGCGTTTATCCTGCAAAGGAAGATAGATTTATGGGTATGCTAGGTATGCATGGCACATATCAATCAAACATGGCTATGCATAATGCAGATTTAATTATAGCTATCGGTGCAAGATTTGATGACAGAATAACAAATACTCCTGATCTTTTTGCTCCAAATGCAAAAATCATTCATTTAGATGTTGATCATTCTTCGGTCTCAAAAATAATTGAAGCTAACATTGCTGTTTTTGGACAAGTAAAAAACTCACTTATTGAATTGATAAAACAATTAAAAGCAAAAAATGATTTGATAGATGAAAATCTTATCAAGCCATGGCTTGAAGAAATTGATAAATGGACAGAATTGCATGGTTTAAATCATGAACTCTATAAGGAAAACTCTGACAAAAACATGATATTGCCACAAGCAGTCGTTCAACATGTTTATAACATTACCGAGGGCAAGGCTTTTGTAACATCTGATGTTGGACAACATCAGATGTTTGCAGCTCAATACTATCATTTTGATAAACCAAGATATTGGATTAATTCAGGTGGCCTAGGAACAATGGGATTTGGATTGCCAGCAGCTATGGGTGTTAAATTAGCTTTTCCCGAGGAAGAAGTTGTTTGTATAACAGGCGAAGGCAGCATTCAGATGTGCATTCAAGAATTATCAACTTGTACCCAATACAACCTGCCTGTAAAAATTATCAATATTAATAATGAAGCTTTGGGGATGGTTAAACAATGGCAGGATATGAATTATGGAGGCCGACATTCAGAAAGTACATACAAAAGCTCATTACCAAATTTTGTTGAGCTTGTTGAATCTTATGGTCATGTTGGTTTCAAAATTGAAAAAAATTCAGAATTAAAGACCACTCTCGAAAAAGCATTTTCAATAAAAGATAAACTAGTTTTTGTAGACATTTATGTTGATCCAGGAGAACACGTATATCCTATGTTGGTAGCTCCAAATGGAAGCTTGAAAGATATGTGGCTCAGTAAAGACAAAAAAGTATGATGCAAAGAGAAATATTAGTTATTTTGGAAAATAAGCCTGGTGCTCTTGCCAGAATTGTTGGACTTTTTCATCAAAGAGGATACAACATTGAAAGTTTGCACGTTGACCCAGTCACAGATATTGAAAACTATAAAGATATCGAAGTTCTTCTAAATCTAAAATTAAAAGAAAATGAAGTTTCTAAGTTGCTTATAACCACTACTGTTAGTGATAATTTACTTAGACAAATTTTAAGACAAATAAATAAACTAATTGATGTCTTAATAGCCAAAGAGGAGATTTAATGAAAATTTATTACGATGAAGATGCTCAGATAGATATTATAAAGAATATGAAAGTTTCCATCATAGGATATGGTTCTCAAGGTCATGCACATGCAAATAATTTAAAAGACTCTGGAGTAGATATCACTGTTGGATTAAGAGAAGGCTCATCATCATGGAAAAAAGCAGAAGACGCTGGTTTAAATGTTACTTCAGTATCTAGTTCTGTAAAAGATGCAGACATGGTAATGATCTTGGCGCCTGATGAATTTCAAGAGGGAATTTATGAAAATCAAATCAAACCAAACTTAAAACCAAATGCGATACTGGGCTTTGCACACGGGTTTAATATTCATTTCAAAAAAATTGTCCCTCAAGAAGGCAATAGTGTAATTATGATTGCTCCTAAAGGACCTGGACATACTGTAAGAAGTACATATGTAAATGGTGGAGGCGTTCCTTCATTGATAGCCATTTTTGAAGATTCAACTAATGGAGAATTTTCCGCAAAAGATATCGCTTTGTCGTATGCAAAGGCAAATGGTGGAACAAGAGCTGGTGTTCTTGAAACAACTTTTAAAGAAGAGACTGAAACTGATTTGTTTGGAGAGCAAGCTGTATTATGTGGAGGAATTACTGCTCTAATAAAGGCAGGATATGAAACACTTGTTGAAGCAGGATATAGTCCTGAAATGGCATATTTTGAATGTTTGCATGAAACAAAATTGATTACTGATTTAATTCAAGAAGGTGGAATCGCTAACATGCATTATTCAATATCAAATACAGCTGAATATGGTGACTATCTTAGCGGACCAAAAGTAATAACAAAGCAAACAAAAGAAGCTATGAAGAAGATTCTTGAAAACATACAAACAGGAAATTTTGCCAATGAATTTTTGGATGATTGCCGTCAAAGTAATGATGGATCCGGCGGTCCATTTATGAAAAATAATAGAGAATCTACCTTAAATCATCCTATTGAAAAGGTTGGGAAAGAACTTAGATCAAAGATGAAATTTCTTAATTCTGAAAAGCTTGTAGATAAAGATAAAAATTAATAAAAATTATTAAATAAAAAGGTATCTTCTTTCACATATCTCCGTTAGAATACGCTTCCCGTCCATCGAGACGGCTGTTATTTAAAATATTTGGTTACTCGTGTGGGTGTTCAAAATACGAGATAAAATTTAGATTTTTATTTAAAAATCAACAGACATGATATTAATTGAAGAGTTTGATCATGGCTCAGATTGAACGCTGGCGGTAGG